>Ga0316204_10003684_pt1 | contig 29798 bp, 27 predicted proteins | sample 6monrhotite_MG_2_FD_205661 | JGI IMG/M metagenome (GOLD analysis project Ga0316204, IMG submission 205661) | Microbial mat bacterial communities from mineral coupon in-situ incubated in ocean water Damariscotta River, Maine, United States -... | ecosystem: Environmental > Aquatic > Marine >...
CGTAAAAGTCACCCATGCGATAAAACAGCAGGGTGTCCGGAAATTCTGCCTTGATGCGCAGGAATTGGGTGATCATCGGCGTGTGCTGGCCGGTGGTTTTTTGGCTTTTGGGGGAGCCGGTTTTTGGCGTTTGGGGGGCAGTAGCAGACATCGGCAGAGTTTATCGAAATTGAGGGACGGGCACTACCGGTGTTCGGAATTTCTGAGGGGGAATGTTGTGAACGTCGAGACGAAAAAAAGGAATGCAGGTTGGACGTGGAGTATTTGCTGGTTGGGGGTGAGCGGGGTGCTGTTGTTAACCGCGTGCGCGACGAGTGAGCCGAAGGTGGCGGTTGATGTCGCCGAAGTACAGCAACAATTCAAAGGCAAAAGCGTTGCTCAGGCACTGAAAGAGACAGAGGCAACCTTGGCTCGTGCTGAGCAGGACGAGTTGGCTTTTTATTCCCCTAGTTTTTTTGCCATTGCGCAAAAGGCAGTGGATGAAGCACGGTTTCTGATGTTGGCACCCAAAGAAGTTGCGCCTGGGACATCGCCGGACACACAAACTTTCAGCAAGCTGCTGTTGGCTGATAAAAGTCTGGCACAGGCTGCTGCTACCAAGCCAGAAGTGCAACAACGTTTGAGCGACATCTTGAAAGTGCGGGATTCGCTCGTCGCCAAAGGTGTTGATCAATCTGCTACGGATGAATACAACGACGTGCTGAATGAGTTGTCGGATTTATTTCGACGTATTGAGCGAAAGGAATTGGACGGGTTTGAGCGAGCCAAGGCCATCACTCTGCACCAGTTTTTGCGACTGGAATCACAATCGGTCAAAGCAGCGCAGCTGGAACAGGTTATTGTTGTATTGGAACAGGCTGAAGACATGGGGGCTGGTGGTGCTGCACCCAAGAGTTACAAAAAAACTCAGCAGGCATTGAAAAATGCACAGGCTGTCATTGAGGGTGACCCTAATGATCAAGCTGCCATCAAAGATGCGGTGAAACATTTTGCGTTTGAGGCTAATCATCTGGTACAGATTACGCAAGCCGTGAAAGAGTTACAGGCGCTTAATGACAGGGCGATAGAGAATGTTCTGCTTGCTGCCGAATCACGCCTGTTAGCCATTGCTGATGCCTTGGGTCAGCCGGACCCAAGAGAAAAAAGCCTGCGAGAGCAAACAGAAATATTGGTCAATGCAGCCGCTAAATTGGCTGCTTCTAAAACGGAAGGGGGAATGAAATTGCGCACCCGGCCGGCCACTAAAAATGAACTTGAAGACGCATATTCACGCAACGAACAATTACAAGCGCAACTGCGGGCTATGCAGGCAAAAAATACTCAGCTTAGAAAGAATGAGAAGCCGTTGATGAAACGTATTGAAGAATTGGAGCGGGTAGTACTTACGTTGAATGATGAAAAAACAGTGTTAGAAGAGGCGTTGGCGAAGATGACGGCACCGCCAGCAGGTGGGGTGGAAATTATACCGATCAAGTAGGGAGGGTATTGAAAGCAGGAGCGTGAACGTAGAGAGCGCTCCTAACCCAGCTTTGATTTTAGTCATCTTAAGCGTCACACTTTGAGTCGCGTACGATCCTTCCATCATGCACGTTAATAACTCTTTGAGCATATGATGCAATGGAAGCATCATGCGTTACGATAATCAACGTTTTTCCTTGTTGATGAAGCTGGCAAAACATGTCCATAATATTTTTTCCAGTTTTGCTGTCCAGGTTTCCCGTGGGTTCGTCCGCGATGATTATATTTGGGTCATTGGCCAGAGCTCGGGCAATAGCAACACGCTGATGCTCCCTCCCTGATAGTGCCATTAGCAAGTGCTATTTCCACTGCTTTCTTTAAAGATAGCGTTAGTCCAGTTTTTGTGTAACAGATGTGAGTGGAGGTGTGGATGATGGGTTTTCCATTTCTTGGGAAGGGAAAGCCAAAACAATTCCATCCCATATTCCTAAGAAGTCCTCTTTGCTATGTGTGAGCTTTCCAGACCCTGGGTCAAAAAAAGTAACTGTTTCAGCATCACTTGCCAGCACCACCACGTAATGGCTATCACTAATATAGGCAAGAACGGGGTTTTTTTCTTGCGTTAAACGTACCCAATTCCAACGTTGCCCTTTTGCCTTGATTCCAAGTGATTCTGTGGATTGTTTTAAACCAAGCAATGTGGTCCCAAAATTCTCCTGTGTTCCGGATAGTTTCGCCAGTTCATCCTCCGTAATTTCTATACCATAGTGTGCCAGCACGAAACGCAAGGCAGCGGGACCGCATGTCCAGGCGGTTGTTTGCAGAAAAAGACGATAGTCTGAGTGGTGTGGGACAGTTTCATTATCGGTGTGTATTGTGTTCGGTGTTAAAACCGTACCTGCTGGTGACCTTTCTTCAAGTTGGGTTGCACTAGTGGAAAACCCCGATGCAAGAAAAAATATCAGAAATATAATTGGATGCCTGAGATAAACGCGCGGTTTATTGCTGCATCTTTTAAAAGGTCGAGAAAAATTATTAAGATTAAGCATCATTTTCTTTAAATTTAATTTAAAGGCCCGATACCCGCAGCATTTGAGATTTAGGTTCTATTGCGTGCTCTCTTTATTTCATGGTGGTGTTGAAAATTCTCATAATAATCGGATTGTTGCTCATTATTTAACCTAACAACGATAATGAACAGGATGCAGACTAAAAGCCCAAGCCTTAAACGCCATTGACATGTTTGGCTCAATGAGGTGGCTACTTAATTTACGTTAGAAAATAACTGTTTCTCCTGGAAGTTTGAAATCAATACCCGAAATAAATCTCCTCCGGCTTTGTGGCAGGTGATTTTTGTACGGCATATTCCATGCGAATGGTATTATCACACTTTATTTTTTGAAAGTATCCTTTACTATCAATTTGTTGTGAGCCTCTTTTAAAGAGCCGCTCCTTTTTTCTGGACGTTGCCAGATTTTGGTGCAGGTATATATTTTTATGTATAGATCGTCTTTTATTAATTGCTTTTGTGAATATTAAAATTAAATCAAGGTGCGTTTTATGTTGAGTACGGGGTAATATGTCTTTGAGACAGGGACATCATACCATTCAGTGACGAGCCAAGGAGGTAAGGCTTACTTCATAGGGAGGAAAAATGATGCCGCATAAAGATTCGACAAAACTATCTCATAAAGAGCGTGTTAACACTATTATTAACTATATTGACGCACATATCGATAACCCATTGTACCGATTAGATCTGAGCACATTGGCCAGTGTAGCCTGCCTTTCACATTACCACATTTCTCGAATTTTCAAGGCACATACAGGTGAGGGAATTCACCAATATGTTAAAAGACTGCGTTTAGAAAATGCCGCTAAACAGCTTTTATACAGTAAAAAAACGATTCAAGGTATTGCAGAATCCAGTTCATATAACAATTTCCCAGCATTTACAAAAGCCTTCAAGCAACACTTTGGGTGTCCACCCAGCGACTTCCGCGAGAAAAAATATATATATGATCCGCACCGTGCGTATTCCGTACATACTGAAAAACCAATAAAAGGTAAAAACGTTATTGGTATGCAAACAAAAATTTTAACCGATCAAAAAGTGATATTTATGCTAAAAACTGGTGCTTATGAAGATGCCGCAAATCGTGCATGGTCGGGACTGATGCAGTACGCCTATTCTAAACAACTCATAACCCGTCAAACAATCAATATTGGCATTACATATGACATGCCAGAATTTACACATGAAGAAAAAATCCGCTACTGTGCTTGCATCACGATCGATCATGCTCACAAAACAAAGGGCGACATTGGTACAAAATTAATCCAAGGTGGCCGCTTTGCGACTTTTATACATCAAGGGCCATATTCGGAATTGTGTCACACGTATAATTACATATACAGCGACTGGTGCTCCAAAAATAAAGTCATTCTCAGTCATCAGCCCAGTTTTTCAATTTATCTTTCAGACCCAATAAAAGTAAAATCTGAAAATTTACTTACGGAAATTTATGTACCCATTGAATGACTTTCTGTAACAGTGTGCCTGATTTCTTAGATAGTTGTTCATTAATATAATTGTGCGAATGTTGAGAGGGGAGCTGGGAATACCTTGCACTAAATAAAAAGTTTCCCTCTCCTCAAGTTTTATGAGCTTGTTCGTAAAAATTAATTTAACGATACTGTATTCAATGTGGGAAGTTATTATTCAGCCCTTGATTTGTCAGTCGTTTTGCCTCTTCTCCCTTTTTATCGATTGATAATTTCCATATGTCAGCGTAAGGCTCTTCCCGAAGAAAACCTTTTGGAATGTTCTCAGGAAAATGTTTATCTCCAGGGGAGTGAGTACGGCTTAAATATGCCGAATTGATCCGGCTATATGTGAGATATTGGCTATCAGGAGACCAGGTTGGTGAAAAATTTACATCACCTTCCTCAGTCAAACGCCGAATCAACTGCCCATCCCGGTTGGCCAAATATATATTACCTGGACTGGAATCCATATATGCGAGAAGTTTTCCGTCCGGAGACCATCTGCCTAGCATTCCATTATCAATAAAAAATTTCTGGTTTGTGCCATCTTTATCCATAACAAACATTTGCCATTTTTCGTTACGGTTGGTGGTGAAAAGTATTTTCTTGTCGCCTTTAATTGGAATTGGGGCGATGTTAATAACATTTTCTTTCGAAGAAGTAAGTTGTAGAGGTTCTGAACCATCGGGGTTCATAACCCAGATATTACTTTTTGTTGTTCTCAGCATGCCGCTTATTACATCGCTAAATATTTTGCTCCGGGTGAAATATATTTTATCCTCTGATGTTGACCAAATGGCACCAGAATCTATCACCATGCCGCTAGTGAGTTGTTTTAATTTTCCTTCACTATATAACCATATATGGCTATTCAACCAATCAGTATCATTATTTTTTCCAGGAGAGTGGTCTGGAGCGATTAGTAATAATTTACTTTTATCGGGTGATATCTGGATCGAAAATATGGATTTTCCTTCAATTATAGGTATGCTGTCCTTGCCATTTTTCTTCATGGCCGTGATGGCGGCAATTGATTTTCCTTTGACGGTGGAAATATTACGGTAAGTTTTAGTGATATAAATGATGTCCTTCGTTTTTGGAATTTCTTTACTTAATATTTTGAAAAAACTTTCTTTGTTATCATTCAATTGACCAGCAAAAGGAGGTGAAGCGCATAAGAATAAAGATACAGCTAAAAGTTTTTCCATATGTCGCCAGACGATATTTTTTTTGGAATTTTTTATCATAAAATGTATATTGAGTCTGAAGTATATTGAAATGTTAAATTTCGGCCTCATCCCATTGGGTATCAAGAGCTAAACTACTGGGCGTGCATTATTTTTTTCTACGCTAATACTGCTGACTTAAAAAAACGTGATGGGCGGGGAAAAAGTCAATGCCATTCAGATCAAAGGAACAGAACTCTGTCATTCACGCTTTTGGTAAGCGATATTGCCGCCCCTTCTAAATAAAATCCATTGTAATGACAAAAGTAGTAAGCTTGTTCAGCACTCGTCTCTCTTTGAATGAATTGTCGTACTCATAAAGTGCTCACAAAAAGCATTGGAGACGCATTGCAGCAACTGTTTTTGCTACTTGTATGATTTATACTAAAACGATTTTATAAAATAACAATAAAAATAACTTATCCATTTGTGCTATATTTTTAGCAGTTCGTTGAAATTATTCCGCATTCTGGTTTTCTTTTTTAAACAGTTGATTGAGGTGAAAATAGGCCGCTCATCTTCGTAAGTCAAAGTTGATTGTTGGTCGGTATTTTTAAAGTGGGTGGTTATAAACCCCCATTTTTCAACATTAACAATTTCATGGCAACGGAGAGAGAAAAACATTAAAATAACCGAATAGGGTGCCTGTTGCGATGATGAAAACTGAGCAAGTACAGGTGGTCTTTATAGGTGAGTCTGTTGTAGTGGCTCCTTTCGCGGCTCAGCTGCTTAATCTTCCTGAAAATAGTGTTGAGCGCTTGTTTTCTGAAGGTTATCATTTTGATGCCGCTCAGAAAATCGCGAACAAAGAATTTTTACGGCAACGGGCTATTGGACTGTTGCAGGATTCATATTTCGGCGACTGGTTTGCCAAAACCAGAAAAATTAGCGCGACCAAGGAGCTGCTATTTGAGAGAGGTTATTTGTCGGTGTGAAGGGGATGCCTCTATTATTTGAGAGTGCTGGAACTTTGCGCAATAAGGTGGAGGAGGATTTTCCGGATTATAGCTATTCAGAGCAAAGAGCGTTGATCAAAGCATTGGCTGTGGCTAAAAAGGTGGAAAGGCGCCGGATATTTTGAAATTCATCACCGCGCTGGAAATTTTTGGAATCTCGTACCAACTTTGAACCTGGATGACGTAATTGATGGTCGTCGTTTTGGCTTCGCCACTGCGATTACCGATAAGCTTGCGTTGATTTGTAGCGTCAAAGATAGGCTCTATAGTTTTAAGCAAGTTGAGCAACACTGGCTTCAGCTGCGGCGAATGGATGCCAGATGTCACAAAGTTGTGATGAACAATGAGTGGGCGGCGGTTAGGTCAAGAGAGAAAGTGTTTATTTACAAAGGAATTTATTCAGGCGATTGATTTCAGAGCGCCAGCTTTTTTTTTGACGGCGAAATTTCATCGCGGTAGCGTTCAAAGACTTCGCCGAGTGTTATCCCCTTTATCAACGTGTTAATAGAAAGGCTTTGTTCAGTTTCAGCCGCCAATGCCATCGCCTGAACTTTGGCATCCAAAGGTCTTGGATTTGTATTGGCCGCGCTTGCGAATTTCGGCCAGAAACTTTTTGGATTTAAGCTTACGGATCGTCGCCATTCGTAATTCGCACGAAAAAGGGCTAAATATGGCTAAGAACGTAACGCCAAGCGCGCCGCGAAGCAATTCTAAGCTGTTGAATAATAAAAAAATAGGATTTAGCCAGAAAGGACTAAAAAGCTAATGGTGCCCAGGAGAGGACTTGAACCTCCACGGGGTTTCCCCCACTAGCACCTGAAGCTAGCGTGTCTACCAATTTCACCACCTGGGCCTGGGCGCAATCAGGCCGGGCGAACGCCCCTGACCTGCAACCGGCGGCAACTCTACCCATAGACGGTATTTTTGTCAATTGCTTGTTGTCTGTCGGACAACTCCTTCTGAGCAACTTTTATCCACTAAAAGCGCGTATACTCCGTTGTTGTTACACATAACAGGCGCCCCTCTTCAGGGCCGCATTTACCGAGATTTCCAAAGAAATACTACATGTCCAAAAAACGTTCAAAATCATCCAGTGACCCTCATGCCGAGCGCGAAGCACGCAAATACGATAACCCCATTGCCAGTCGCGAGCTGATTCTCGAAACCTTGACCGCGGCCGATGAGCCTATGACCTGGGAGCAGTTGGCCGAGGTGCTGGATCTCCTTGAGGAGGATCAGACCATCGCCCTGACCCGTCGCCTGCGCGCTATGGAGCGTGACGGTCAGGTGGTGCGTAATCGTCGCAATGGTTACGGCCCGCTGGACAAGATGGATTTGGTGCGTGGCCGCATTCAGGCTCACCCGGATGGCTTTGGTTTTCTGGTGCCTGATGACGGTAGCGATGATTTGTTTATGTCGGCACGGGAGATGCGCGCACTGATGCATCGTGACCGTGTGGTGGCGCATGTTTCCGGTATTGATCGCCGTGGCCGCCGTGAAGGCGCCGTGGTGGAGGTGCTGGAGCGTAATACTCACCAGGTGGTGGGCCGTTTTCAGCTCGACAATGGTCTGGCCTTCGTGATTCCCGACAACAAACGCATCGTGCATGATATCGCGGTATTGCCGGAGAATGTCGGTGCTGCCGAACATGGTCAGATTGTGCTGCTGGAGCTGGTGCAGCAGCCCAGCCGTCGCCGTCAGCCCATGGGCCGCATTATCGAGACGCTGGGCGACCACATGGCGCCAGGCATGGAAATCGATATCGCACTACGTTCCCACGAGTTACCACATGAGTGGCCGGAAGCGGTGGATGATGAGATTACGTCACTTAAACCCGAAGTGCCAGAGTCCGCAAAGCAGGAACGTGAAGACATTCGTGACTTGCCGCTGGTGACTATTGACGGCGCGGACGCGCGTGATTTCGATGATGCAGTGTATTGTGAGCCCGTTGGTAGCAAGGGGGGCAAAGACTGGCGTCTGTTAGTCGCCATTGCGGATGTTTCACATTATGTGGCGGTGGATTCCTCGCTGGATAAGGAGGCCATCGAGCGTGGTAACTCTGTCTATTTTCCCGGCCGGGTGATCCCCATGCTGCCGGAGGTGCTGTCCAACGGGCTGTGCTCCATTAACCCGAAAGTGGATCGCTTGTGCATGGTTTGCGAGATGATTGTTGGCAGTGGTGGTAAGGTAAAAAGCCATCGTTTCTTCGAAGGCTTGATGCGCTCCCACGCACGACTTACCTACGATCAGGTAGCGGCTATGTTGGATGGTGATAAAACCTTGTGCGAAGAATACGCTGCCCAGTTACCGCACCTGCAAAACTTGCACAACCTGTATCGTGTTTTTGATCGTCGGCGCAAACGTCGTGGCGCGATTGAATTTGAAACCACGGAGACCACGATTGTTTTTGGTGAAGGCAAAAAAATCGATTGCATCGTACCACTGGTGCGCAATGATGCGCACAAGATGATCGAAGAGTGCATGATTGCCGCCAACGTGGAAGCGGCCAAATTCCTTGCCGCCAACGGCATGCCCACGCTGTACCGTGTTCACGAATCGCCCAAGGAAGATAAACTCACGGATCTACGGGCCTTTCTGTCTGAGCTGGGCCTGAAACTGCCCGGCGGCGACACACCTGAAGCGCAAAACTATTCCAAATTACTGGCCGAGGTGCGCGAACGCCCAGACGCGCACCTGATTCAGACAGTGATGCTGCGCAGCCTCAAACAGGCTGTGTACAGCCCTGAAAACAAAGGTCATTTTGGATTATCGTTGGCGGAATACGCGCATTTTACCTCACCTATCCGTCGTTATCCTGATTTGCTGGTACACCGTGCCATTCGTCATGTGTTGCGTTCTGGCGGGGCGAAAAAGAAATCCGGCATGGCACGGGTAACGAGTGCGCTGAAAAAACTGGTGGGTAGTGGTCCGGCCAAAACTTTCCATTACGGCACGGCTGATATGCAAAGACTGGGCGAAAGTTGTTCGATGACAGAACGTCGTGCCGATGAGGCTACCCGGGATGTCACCGATTGGCTCAAGTGTGAGTACATGATGGACAAGGTGGGCGAAGATTTTGACGGTATCGTTACCTCGGTGCTGGGTTTCGGGTTGTTTGTGGAGCTGGCAGATATTTACGTCGAAGGGCTGGTACATATTACTTCGTTGCGCAACGATTATTACCACTTCGACGCAGCCAAGCACACGCTTACTGGTGAGCACAGTCGCAAGTCCTACCAGCTAGGCGGCAGGGTGCGAGTGAAAGTCGTGCGGGTGGACTTGGACGACAAAAAGATCGACTTTGAAATGCTCGATGATGAAGGAGCATCCCTGCCCAGCGAGCGACCAGCTCGTGATGGAAAAAAGAAGGCGGGTAAAAAAGGCGCTCAACGGAGTCGTAAAAAATCTGCTGAAAAAGCGGAAAAAAAGACCGTCAAAAAGAAAGTTGGCAAGAAAAAGGCACCAAAAAAGAAAGAGAGCAATCAACCAGCGGCTAAAAGTCAGCCGGATGATGAGCAAGGCACGGTGAAGAAAAAACGCCGTCGCCGCCGCAAGCCTAAACCCAGCGGCGAATGAGCGATTATCTCTACGGCCTGCATGCCGTACAGACAGCTTTGGAGCGGGCATCTGGCGATGTGTCGGAGCTATGGGTGGACGCCAAACGTCACGATCAGCGCATTGCCAATATTCTTCAGTTGGCCGAAGAAGCCGGTGTCGCTGTGCATGCAGTGGATAAACGCAAGCTGGAAACCCTGGTGCCGAATGGCCGACATCAGGGCGTGGTGGCACAGGCCGCCGCACCCAGAGTGTATTCCGACGCCGAGCTGGACGCGCTGCTGGAGACGATTTCTGAACCACCCTTCTTGTTAATTCTCGATGGTGTGACTGACCCACATAACCTCGGCGCCTGCCTGCGCAGTGCCGATGCCGCTGGAGTGCAGGCGGTCATTGCCCCCAAAGACCGTGCCGCCTCGTTGACACCCACGGTTATCAAAGTCGCCAGCGGCGCAGCGCAAACCGTACCCTTTGTGCAAGTCACCAATCTTGCCCGCTGCCTGCGGGACTTGAAAGAGCGTGGTATCTGGCTGGTAGGGTTGGATGGTTATGCGGAACAGACTGTGTACGACACCGATCTCAAAGGCTCATTGGCCATCGTTATGGGCGCAGAGGGCCAGGGGTTGCGGCGGCTTTCCAAAGAACACTGTGATTTTCTGGTGAATATCCCCATGGCAGGAACGGTGGAAAGCCTTAACGTTTCCGTAGCCACTGGTGTGTGCTTGTTTGAGGCGTTACGGCAGCGTAGGGTGGGTACTGCTCACCAATAATACTAAATCCTTAAACAAGGAGGAAATATGCCAGATACCATAAACGGAGTCGCAGTTGAATTTTCTCCATCTGTGAATAAAAGCGTAGATCAAAAGGTAATTGATGCTTTAAAGCTGGTGATTAGAAAAAATATTGTTTAAAAAAAACTTGGTAAATCGACCCAAGTGTCTGGTCATGACGATCACATATATTAGTGAATTAGATATGCGTTATTTATCCAGTTCAATAATCAGTCCACTATTAGTTATCGCATCGATCATGATGTCTTCTTGTGCAAATGTACCAACTGAAAATGTTGAAGCTATAAATTTTGGTAGTGTATTAGCATTAGGGAAACTGATTGAAACAAATTCGAATAAAGCTACTCATGAAATAGATTTATTTGTACGTTTGTATGAAGTGCCTGTTTATGAGAATGATTGTTTCATTGAAACTCATGGAATATGTCAAAACCAATATTATGTAACAGTATCAACTTATGACGAATATCCAGAAACAAATGTATTCAAACTGAAATACAAAGGGGAGGTCGTTGATTTATATTGGGTGGAAGATAACAGAGTAGACTATGTAAAGTTGATGTTGGTGTTGGAAAAATATACGGGCGATGCACTAAAAAACAACAATAGTTTAATTAATTCTCAATTTAGAGTTTTAGTTGAATTAACATCCAAAAGTATTCGGCAAGCCAGGCAATAGTGGAAGATAATTTTTTGTGGTGCATGGAATGCACCCTGTCTTGATTCATGCTGGGGCTTGTTTTGTATTCCTTGTTTCAGTCGAAAAGCCCGAACCAATGCAACATTCCCAGTATAATCACCCACATCCAGAAAAAACAAACCCGGCCTAGATTACATTTCAAGTCACTAATTTTGGCCAAGGTCGAATAAGAAATATGCCAATGTCAATACAATCATCCCAAATCCAGATGACATCCATGCCCAAAAAAACATTTGTGCCAGCACTCGGTCAAACACCGTTGTGTGTTTATACAATAAATCAGCATTTGCATGAAATGCCCGGTTTTTCAGTCTCTTTTCTAACACTGCTGGCAATGACAATGCTTGAGCAACATTAAGGATATCCCAGCCGCTCGTAAATTCTATACCTAGCGCCTGTTTGGTTTCCGGGTTTTTTCTGAGCTTGCGCACGGTGGCCTGGCCAAAAATGACAAATAAAATACAGCCAATAAAGCAGGCTGCAAGTAGTACCGCAAAAATTGTATCTCCCAACGTCATAAGGCGTTTATCCACTCCATAATATTATCGTACACAACGCCCACTTTTTTCTTTTGCAGCATAGTTTGTGCCCATGGAAGCAGCTGCCATCAGAACAATAAGATCCCACTCAGCCAACAGGTGTCATAACAGTTAAAAACACCAACGCTACGGCACCTACCTTTACAATAAGTCAGTCCGCCACCGCATTCGCTGCAAAACTGCTCGATTCAATAAACAACTTTCGCTCCTAGTCGCCATCGGCTTTGTAAGTGGTCTGTACATTTCCGATACGGCTAGCGAAATCGCTGGCGACTACGCCTGTGCCCAACGTCTTGCCATATTTGCTGAACCGGGCCAGTTTTCCCGCCTGGAGTGTGGAAACCAGTTCCAGTTTTTTAATGCTGCGACTGCTGCGGGCGATATTCAGGGCGCGGGTACGATTGATAAGGGGTGTGCCTTTGCGCGAGGCTTTTTGCACTCCTGCCGTCATGCTTAATTCACGCTGAAAGTTTTTTTGCATGTGTTCAAAGGTAGCGCGAACTGCGATTCCTGCGAAAATTTTTCTCGCAGTGCCCCCCTGGTTTGCATTTCAAGTCAAGTCACTACTTTTGGCCAAAGCCGAATAAAAAATATGCCAACGACAATATAATCAACCCAAAAGCGGATGACATCCATGACCAAAAAAACATTTGTGCCAGCACTCGATCAAATATCGTCGTGTGTTTATACAATAAATCAGTATTTGCATGAAGTGCCCGGTTTTTCAGCCTCTTTTCTAACACTGCTGGCAATGACAATGCTTGAGCAACATTAAGGATATCCCAACCGCTCGTAAATTCGATACCCAGCTCATATTTAGTTTCCGGATTTTTTCTGAGCTTGCGCACGGTGACCTGGCCAAAAATGACAAATAAAATACAAGCAATAAGACCCACAACGAATGGAATCGCTAAAAGAGTGGAAAAACTCATAAAGAATCCAACCAATCCATTACATCATCGTACCAGCCACCACTTTCTTCTTTTACAATATAATTTGCCCCCACAGAAGCAGCCGCCGCCAAGACAACAAGCCCCACCCAGCCAACAGGCGTGGCAATCATAAAAAAAGCAACCCCCGCTTTCGCGATTGCAGTGCCCGCCAATGCGCTCGCCGTAAAACTGCTCGACTCAACAAACAATTCTCGTTCCCAGTCACCATCGGCTTTGTAAGTGGTCTGTACATTACCGATACGGCTGGCAAAATCGATGACGACTACACCTGTGCCCAACGCCTTGCCATATTTGCTGAACCGGGCCAGTTTTCCCGCCTGGAGTGTGGAAACCAGTTCCAGTTTTTTAATGCTGCGACTGCTGCGCGCAATGTTCATGGCGCGGGTGCGATTGATCAGGGGCGTGCCTTTGCGCGAGGCTTTTTGCACCCCTGCCGTCATGCTTAATTCACGCTGAAAGTTTTTTTGCATCTGCTCAAAGGCGGTGCTGACCGCCACTCCGGCGGAGGTTTTTGTGGCTCCGGCGGTTCCCTTACCTTTCATGATGTTTCTGTAAGCCAACAGGGCATTCTGGTAGCGCTGTACAGCAAGCACAAATTTGTCGCCACGGGCGGCGTGAACAGTGCTGGCCGAGCCTGCCAGGACAGAGGTGGTGTCGTGCAGTTTTACCATGGCGTCACTGACACCGACGATATTGTCTTCTCTCAGTGCGGAAGAAAGTGCATGAATGTTTCGTGGGCAGTTGTTATTACGAAGGGCTCGGAGAATCAGTTCTTCGTTGTATGTGGTCTGGCCAACGGTGTAGGGCTTATAGGGCAACATGACACCGTCTGATCCGCTGCATTGCATTTCATCAAGGGTTTTGCCACACATTTGCTTGAACTGAGGTTTGTTCCAGGCTCGGTTGCTGATGAGTATTTCTGCCATTTCGATGCCCTTATGTCGCTTTATGTTGATGAGTGCCAATTTATATCAGGCCGTTCGCGATTCTACTACACGTTCCTGATAGAAATGTGAATGAAGAGCTGAATCACGCTGTTAGCATTTTTTACTGAGAACACAGTCATTCCGGCATGTTTTTAGCCGGAATCCAGGGGTTTAAACCTCCGGATAAGCCTCCTAGTACATTAAGGGAGCTTATGTTGTCGTGGTACTGACAAGTGGCGTGTTATAAACGCGGAGGCCGCAGAGACGCAGAGGGCGCAGAGTTTTTCGTGTTTTTCTCTGCGTCCTCTGCGTTAAATACCCGGTGTGATTTTTTTAAAAGTAGCGTGTTTTTAGCGCTTAATTCACATAGAAGTTGTAAGCATGATACGTCACCGCCCAGCAATAGCTCCCAGTCCCACTTGGCACGGACGATTATGGCGCGACTATTTTATACAAGCGCCCGCTGTCTCTGTTCAGCGCATAGACTTCGTAACTTTCGTCATAACCAAAAGAACTCAGGCTGTTAACGGTGGGGCTGAATGATCTTGCTTCGGAGTAACCATTGATACCGTCGTAACGTAGGCCTCTCACATAGTCGGCAACATAGTCACCGTATAAATAGACGCCGCACAGGTCCGGGATGTCTGAGCCGCGATAGACCATGCCGCCTGTGATTGAAAACCAGCCTTGATCTCTGCGTGGGGCAATAATGGGGGGTTCATAGGCGCTGAGGTCACAACCTGAGACATAACAGATATCACCCTCAACTTCTCTCCAGCCGTAATTTAATCCCTTTTTGATAATGTCGACTTCCTCTCGGGCGCTTTGGCCTACATCTGCTGCATAGAGATCACCCGTTACCGGGTCAAAGCTGAAACGCCAGGGGTTGCGCAGGCCATAGGCCCAGATCTCTCTGCGTGCGTCAACAACACCGGGCCATGTGGGATTGTCAGCAGGAATGGCATATTCCAGGCCGCTGTCTTTGTTGTCGATATCGATACGTAACATGCCACCGAGCAGGGTAGTGAGGTCTTGTCCATAACCATCCGGGTCTCCGCCGCTGCCGCCATCTCCCATGCCGATATAGAGGTAGGGATTTGTTTCGGGGCCGAAGGCGAGTTGTCCTCCGTTGTGATTGCTATAAGGCTGGGCAATTTCAAGGATGATTCTTTCGCTGGCTTCCAGGCTTGATGCGGCACCGAGGGTGAATTCGGAAACGATGGTGCATCGACTGCTGGCGGTGCATTGTGAGTTTGGTTCGCTGGTGTCTGATACATAGTTGACGAAGAAGCGGCCATTGCTGGCGAAGTCGGGATGGAAGGCGATACTTAACAGTCCCATTTCACCGCTGTTGCGGGCACGGTCTTGAATATCCAGGAAGTTGCCTGCCAGCAGAACTCCATTCTGGATGATGCGTACGGTTCCCCGTTGTTCGACGATGAACAGTCGGTCGCTCCCGTCTCCTGCGTTGGTGACATGCACTGGGCTAGATAGCCCGGTGACAATTTCCTGTACGGAAATATCCGGGATGGCGGGTGGCTGGCCGCTGATTTCGCAGGGCGTGACTGTTGCTTGGATCGGCTCAAATGCAGCGGTAACGTTTTTGTCAGCCGTCATGTCAACAGAGCAGCCTGCTGAACCGGTACAGTCGCCACTCCAGGCATCAAGCTGGTAGCCATCGTCGGGTGTGGCTGTGAGCGTAACAGTCGCATTTTCGCTGAATGGTGCTGCACAATCGGGCGTGCAGGCGATGCCGGTGGGTGAGCTGGATACGCTGCCGTTGGCCCCAGTGTTGACGGTCAGTGTGTAGTTGACCGTAGTCGGAATATAGGTGGCGGTGACGTTTTGCTCACTATTGAGTGTCAATGAACATTCGCCACCGGTTTGCGAGCCTTCGTTGCAGTTTGCACCGTTCCAGGCGGAAAACACATAACCATTAATGTAGTTTGCGTTCAAGGTGATGCTTGATCCCGGTAGAAAATGATAATCGCAGGTGTCGGGGCAGGTTATACCCGGCTGGCTGCTGGTAATGGTGCCTGAGGGAGGTGCTGTAACGCCGGAAATTATAGTGTCCAGACGGTAAGTTGCAGAGAAGGTGCTTTGGGTTTGCAGAAAAGCAGCGATGTCTTCTGCCTGTTGATGGGTGAGCGTGATGCCACTCATGACAGGGACTGTCTGTATCGTTTTTAGGATCAGTGAACCCGATACACGCTGTATGCGCGGAAATGCCCAACTATTGCCACTGAGGCTACCGATGCCATTTTCTCCGTGGCAACTTTCACAAAGGCTTTCGTAGAGGGTACCTCCCGTTGCACTGTCCGTGGTTGTGATTACTGGGACAGTAAGGGCTTGTGCATCTGTGCCGGGAATAAATTGCTTGTCATCCGCATTGCCTGTGTTGCGAAGGCGGCGGAATTCCACCGTCCAGAGTCCGCTTGCAGGATCATAGGATGCATCGGAGCTTATGTCGGCCCGGCTGTTGTTTGGTGTTTGCGTGAGCACAGACGGTATTTGATCGCCAGCGTTTGGGTTGCCACTGAACATGTCGGCATTTGCTTGCAGCAGTGTGTCACCGGTATAACTCAGCCCGCTGGTGTGCATGAAGCTGGGGTTGTTGCTGTTAAGGGTGTTATCGGTATATGCAGCGTTGCCTGTATCGGGAAGGAAGCCACTGTCGCCTGTGGCTGAATAGGTGAGCAGCATGTCATCGGCAACACCCGCAGGCCCGGTTCGGCTGGATTGCCATTGCCAGACATCGGCGGTGTCACCGCTGTTATTGGTGTGCATAACCGCGACATCGGTGCCGGTATAGTTTTGGGAAGGGTTGTCTGAAGAAAGGTTGCTGTGACAAAAAGCTGCGCAGCCCAGTCCGTTGGCCGCGAATGCGTTTTCGCTGTCAGTGACCGGAAACATGAGATATACGCGGTCTTCATCCTCGCTGCCTGCGAGCACATGGCTGGCGTTGGCGACTGATTCATTGGGGCTGCCAGCGCTGGTGCCGGTATGGACCTTCGCTGTCCAGCCGGTTTCACCGTTGCCTTGATCACCATAGACCCATTTTCGGTATTGCGTGCTTTGTGTGTGCCCGGCGTCTTCCCACTGAACGAGGAAATAAAGGTAATCGTCATCCCAGGCGGAGCCAACGGTAATGTCGGAGGGGACGGCATCGATGAACTGGCTCAGAGGGTAATTATTTTGCACCAGTCCTTTGATAGTGGTCAGATTGGCGTTGTTCCAGTCTGTGCTATCACCATCGGCGGTAATGCTGTTGTTGCTGATGCGTGGTGAAATGACGACATTGCCTGGGCCAGCACCTGTTACGGGTGCCTTTTCCATGAAATCGAGCAAAAGAATTCTCGCACCGGTGTGGTTGTGCGAATTTTCGGTGACGGCCAGAGCAAAATAGCTGTCTGCCGGGGTGGGAGTGGGTGTCGTGGTTTCCGGATCATTGGATTTTCCACAGGCAGACAGCAGCAGGATGCCGGCAGGCAGTAAAAGTGTTAACCCGTGCGTCATTCGGCGCATCGTGTGTGTTTTCATGTCGTGTTATCTCGTGCGGGAATGCATACGGTGGCGGATGAATAACAAACGGTATAGATTCTCACGGAGTTCCGTGGGAACCCGGGTAAAATGGGTTATCGTTAAAATGATCCCCGTAGCGATTGCTATGGGCATATCAATCTGGTGTCGCAAAAAAGGCTGAAAATACTGTTCTGACAGTCAGTTCAATACACCCTTAATCGCATTGGCCAACAGTTCTGCATAATCATTTTTTGTTAACAATAGAGGGTTGCCGTCGGCAGAGGGGTCGTGAGTTGCCATTTCTGCAATTGCCGGTATCTGGGCTGCATCGATGCCGACGAATTTTAAGTCATGTGGAATGCCGAGTTGTTGCCGTAATTCAATAATGAAAGCCAATACAGAATCGACGCCTGTTGATGTCGGTTCCAACTCCAGAACGCGCGCAAGATGTTGCATCTTGTTTTCTATCGCAGCACGATTATACGAAATGACATAGGGCATCAAGACTGCATTTAATAAACCGTGATGCACGTCATATAAGGCACCCAAGGGATGAGCCAGCGCATGCATGGCCCCGAGTCCTTTTTGAAATGCTGTGGCGCCCATGCTGGATGCAACGAGCATGTGGCCTCTTGCTGTCAGGTTGGCGGGTTCACTGTGAGCCACGGTCAGCCACTGCCTGATCAAACGCATACCTTCCAGTGCAATGCCATCGGCCATAGGATGATAGCCTGGTGAACAATAGGCCTCAAGGTTGTGCGATAACGCATCCATACCGGTGGCGGCGGTAATGTCAGGCGGTAGACCCACGGTGAGTTGCGGGTCTGCAATCACGATGCCGGGCAATATTCCGGGGTGAAACAGGATGACTTTTCGGTGATGGGCTTCATCAACAATCACTGCGGCGCGACCCACCTCGGAACCGGTGCCTGCCGTAGTGGGGACCGCGATGAGAGGGGCGATACGGTCAGCGTTCACCCTTTTCCAGTTATCGCCTACATCCTCAAAATCCCAAAGACTGCGTGACTGACCGGCCATTAGTGCGATTGCCTTACCTGCATCCAGCGCGCTGCCGCCACCAAAGGCAATAACACCGTCGTGTTGACTGCTGTTGTAGTGTTTTACCCCGGCCTCGATGTTTGCGCCGTTGGGGTTGGATTTAATTTCACTGAACAGTTCGCTGGCCACATCCGCCGTTCGGTTAGCGGCAAGGGCTTCTGCAATCATGGGCAGCGTTGCCAGCCTCGGGTCGGTGACCAGTAACGGGTTATGAATACCCAGTGCTGAACAGGCGTTGGCTAATTCTGATATTCGGCCGTTACCAAACCAGATAGTGGTTGGGTAATTCCAGTTACTTTTTTCAGTGTTTTGTAACGGCATTTAGTCACTCGCTTTAAGGTAGAATGATTTTGGTCTTGTAAGTCTGTGATAAGCAAACGCGGACAAACTGCATCCCTTGCCGGAATTTTTTATGCCGGTCCATGCCAGTGCCGGATCAAGATAGTCACAGCGATTCATAAACCAGGTACCGGTTTTCACTCGCTGACCAATGTCGATGGCAGCCTGTTGATCCCGTGTCCATACCGATGCGGTCAAACCGTAGGCGCTATCATTCATCAATTGAATCGCCTGTTCATCCGATGAGACTTTCATGATGCCTACCACAGGGCCAAAGGTTTCTTCAGTCATTATTGACATGGTGTGATCGACATCGAGCAATACTTGTGGTGCCAGATAAGCCATACCTTGTTTTTCTGGATCGATAGCAAATGCCATATCGTCAATACAAGGCTGCGCACCTTTTTCCACTGCGTGTTGAATGTGTTTTCTGACCCGGTTTGCGGTATTTGCGCGCACCATCGGGCCAAGGCTTGTCTCCGGGTCGAGAGGGTTGCCTAATCGGTATTGTTTCACCTGTTCCACCAGCCCATCCACGAAGGGTTGATAAACATCTTCATGTACGTATATGCGCTCAATGGCACAACAGGATTGCCCGGAATTGAAAAATCCACCCTCTGTAATGTTGTCGATCGCTGACGCCAGATCGGTATCGGTACGCACATAGGCAGGATCTTTTCCACCCAACTCCAGACCGACATCAATAAAATTCCCGGCAGCAGCATGTTCAACGGTTTTTCCACCTTCCACTGAACCGGTAAACGCAACATAATTAACGTGTCCGGCAGTAATGATTTTTTTCGTTGCCTCATGTGTCAGCAACAGGTGTTGAAAGACACCTTCGGGAAGATTGGCGGACTTAAATGCTTCAGCGATACGCTCTGCGGTCATTGCCGTTTGTGACGAGGGTTTCATCAATACCGAATTACCGGCCATAATGGCAGGTATAACCGAATTCACTGCGGTCAGATAAGGGTAGTTCCATGGCACAATGGAAAAAACCACCCCGAGGGGTTCGCGCTGAATATAACGCGTAACATACTTGTTGTTTGTGAGTGGTGTGTCCGACAAATGTTGTTCTGCGATACTGATCATATGCCGAGCTCTTTCGGCAAACCCATCTATTTCACCGGGTGTGTAACGAATGGGCCGTCCCATTTGCCAACTGAGTTCCTCGCCAAGCTTTTGTTTGTTTTTCAGCAGTGCATCGACAGTCGCCAGACAAATGGATTGGCGTTCCGCCAGTGATGTTTGTTGCCATTCGGTCTGAGCTGTATGGCTCAAACTGAGAGCGTGATTGATATCATATTCCGAGGCAAACTGCCGCTCCGCATATAGACTTCCATCCACTGGCGATATAATTTTCATGACATCCATCATATTCAGTCCATCTCAAATTGAAGAATATAAAAAGTCGTACTTATTCAGGTTCAATATTGTCAAAATATCATTCTGATTTTTGTGGAAACCGCTTTAAATCCGGATGTTATTTTGTGTATGTTTTACGTCAATAAACTGCCTCCAATAAATTACTGAACACCAATTTTTTTTCGTGCATCAAGCGCAACATCCAACGCGCTATCCATCTGACGATCAACTACTACAAAATGCCCCATTTTACGCCCAGGTCGCGCCGACGTTTTACCGTAAAAATGTAGTTTTAAATTGGGTATAGTTGTTAATACATTCCAAGCTGGCTCAATGCTTTTTTCGTTATCTTTCTGAAACCACAAATCACCCAGTAGGTTTACCATAACGGAAGCATTGTGAGATTGTGGTGATCCCAGGGGCAAGCCACACAGAGCGCGCACCTGTTGTTCGTATTGACTGGTAACACAAGCATCAATCGTGAAATGGCCGCTGTTATGTGGTCGTGGCGCAATTTCATTTACCAATAATTTATCATTGCTAATAAAAAACTCAACAGCAAGCACGCCGACATATTCCAATTTCTCAGCCAACTCATTAGCGACTTGTTTGGCTTTATCAAGCAGGTCTTGGGTTGTTCTGGCGGGCACAATTGAAATATCCAGAATTCCATTACTATGTTGATTTTCTGCTAACGTAAAACATTCAGAATCTCCGTTTGCATTTCGCGCCATCACGACAGAAACTTCCAAATCCAGTGATAACATTTTTTCAATCACGCATGGCGCGCCAAAGTCTTGAAAAGCCTGTTTTGCTTCTTCAATTGAACTGATTCGCTCCTGTCCTTTTCCATCGTAGCCAAAGCGTGAAACTTTCAAAATTGCAGGAAAATAATCATCAGTTACTTCATTGAAATCAGATTCATTTTCGATAATAAGAAATGGTGCTGTCGTAAACCCATTATCTCGCAAAAAAGTTTTTTCTATGATTCTATCTTGCGCCACAGCAACTGCTGACGCCGATGGATGAACCTGTATGTGTTGCGAAAGAACTTCCAAGGTCTTCGCAGGGACATTTTCAAACTCAGTCGTTGCAGCTGCACAATTCTTAGCAATATATTCCAAAGCCTCTGCATCATCGTAGTCAGCGACAATGTGCTCATCTGCAATCAATCCAGCAGGACAATCCTCTTGAGGATCAACAACCATGACGCGATACCCAAGCTCATGTGCAGCATTAACAAAAAAACGACCGAGTTGTCCACCGCCCAACATGGCAAGTGTTGCTGGCGCATTGATCATGGTTTATCTTCCAGCTCCATGGCAAAAACCATCTGCTTCTGAGTGTCACGAAACTCGACAAGCTGCGTTGAAATATCAGAATTTTCGAGTGCTAACATAGCAATTGCGAATAATGCAGCGTTAACCGCACCGGCTTCACCAATCGCAAACGTTGCAACGGGAATTCCTTTCGGCATTTGAACAATAGAAAGCAAAGAATCCTGCCCTTGAAGATGACGCGATGGAACAGGTACACCCAACACCGGCAAGATCGTTTTTGCAGCAATCATTCCCGGCAAATGCGCAGCACCACCTGCCCCTGCGATAATCACTTTTATACCTCGGCTTGATGCGTGATCAGCAAACTCAAACATCAGCTCAGGTGTGCGATGGGCAGAAACCACTTGCGCCTCATAGGGAATCCCAAAATCCGCCAGCATCTCCGCCGCCTTTCGCATAACAGGCCAATCGCTGTTACTCCCCATTACTATAGCCACTTGCGGCTGTTTTTTATCCGGCATGAATCCTCCAACACTCTGTAAAACTAATTATTGGGCGCAATTATAACCGAATGCAGCGGGTATGGCAGTGCGGAAAGTGACAAATAAAAATGAACAGAATAATTCCGGCTTATCCGATGCGATAGATCCGCTAGACTAACGCTACTCTGGAAATCCCTATCACAAAATGCGGGGTAGTAAGGTTATGTCAGTCTTTCAAATCCGTATCGAGGGTAATAATGCAGCAAACAGTGCCGAAGCATTGCCGTGATATATTGAAAACACCTTTAAAAGCAACCTCTCTTCTCGAGCCTCAAACATCTCAGTAGATTTAAAATTTAGGCAATTAATCTGTGCCACAGACCATAACGAACAAGGTTTGGAAAATTTACAGCGCTCGAAACAGGGTTGGCAACTTTGAAGGATTTTGACAGAGCCGAGCAAGTAGCGATGCTGATAAACCAACTGAATACAAAAGCAGAAACAATGGAATAAGCCCAATAACATAGCTTGTTAATAACGGCGGACAAACAAGCTGAAAAATTTGTTACACGAAAAAAAGGAATTTCAAGCTATAATACCCAGATTATCAACTAGGAAATCCATGTGACCAATAACGACATCTTACGCCGTATCCGTTATGCATTCGACTTTAGTGACCCGAAAGTGATTGCTATTTTTGAACTGGCAGATCTCAAAATAACAAAAGAACAGATCCTGAATTGGCTTAAAAAAGATGATGATCCTGAATATGAAGAACTGACAGACATCCAACTGGCAAGTTTTCTTAATGGATTGATTAGCGAAAAACGCGGTAAAAAGGACGGCTTTCAGCCAGAGCCTGAAAAACGCATTACTAACAACATCATTTTCAGGAAGTTAAAAATCGCCCTGGACCTGAAAGCCGAGGATGTGTTAGAAATTTTAGCATTGGCTGACTTTGAGTTGAGCAAACATGAGTTAAGTGCATTTTTCCGTAAGCTAGGCCACAAACACTACAGAGAGTGCAAAGAGCAAGTTTTACGCAATTTTTTACAGGGCTTGCAGCTCAGATATCGTGCAGACGTTTAATTAAACATCAGAAATTTTGGGCGTTGAACAAGCAGTTTTCCGACATTGAGGAGTCACTATGACTGTGGTCTTGCCAGTTTATTTCGTTATCTGCTCACGCCCCTTTTCTCAACATGGTTTGAAAGTGATGGTGAAATCTCGATAAAGATACACTGATCGTAACTACTCAATTTGCCTTTGATTTGTTCGGGGCAAGGAAAAAGCGTGGCGTTGACAGGTGTCAATGAGCACTTTATAGCACCGTGTCATTACATGATTTCCAGATAACGAGCCAGTTCCCAGTCTGTAATATGCTTGCGAAATTCGCGTTCCTCCCATTCCCGGCTTGCCGCGAAATGTTCAACAAATTCATCCCCAAACGCCTGTCTGGCCATAGTGGATTGTTTCAAACGCTGTGCGGCATCCCACAGGGTAGAGGGGAAGTGCAGGTGTTCCGCAAAGGGTTGATCATAGGCATTGCCTTCCACCCCGGCTTCCAGTTTCAACTCTTGTTCAATGCCCCATAACCCGGATGCCAATGCCGCCGCCAGAATGAGATAGGGGTTGGCATCGGCTGCACCCACGCGATACTCAACCCGTTGCGCCTCTGCACTGCCCGTAATGACACGCAGTGCGCAGGTGCGATTATCCACGCCCCAGGTTGCCACCGTGGGTGCCCAGAAACCGGGCACCAGTCGTGAATAGGCATTGATGGTTGGGGCGATCATGGCCAATAATTCCGGCATTAGCTTTTGCTGTCCCGCGACAAACTGGCATAGGGTCGCACTCATATTATCCCGGCCAGTGGCATCGAAAAAAACCGGATTGTCTTTGTCGTCTTTTAATGAAAGATGAATATGCCCACTTTGCCCCGGATAGTCTGGTGACCACTTGGCCATGAAGGTTGCTAGCAGTCCTTGTCGTTGTGCAAGCACTTTGATGAAGGTCTTGAATAATGCGGCTTTATCGGCGGCATGGAGGGCGGAGTCCGCGGTGAGCGCTGCTTCCAATACACCAGGCCCGGTTTCTTCATGCAAGCCTTCGAGGGGAAAGTCCATTGACTCACTGATATCCAGTATTTGTTGATAAATCTCGGTATCAACACTGTTACGTAACATCGAGTAGCCGAAGTTTCCTGGAGCCAGACTCGTTAAGTTGTGATAGTGTTTTTCACGGATAGATTCGCGTGTTTCGTTGAACATAAAAAACTCATATTCGAAACCTACATATGCAGAAAACCCCATAGCCTTGGCTTTTTCGATAACACGTCGCAAGATACCGCGTGGGCAAATTTTTTCAGCGGGAGTGGAAAATTCTGCGAGAAAAAACAATGTATCCGGTTCAAAGGGAATTTCACGACAGGACTCCGGCAGAATACGTACAGACGCATCTGGATAACCAGTGTGCCATCCGGTATATTTTACGTTATCGTACAGTTGGTCATTGCAATCCCAGCCAAGCACAACATCGCAAAACCCAAACCCCTTATCCAGTGTAGACAGAAATTTTTCACAGGACATGTATTTGCCGCGCAATATGCCATCAATATCAAACACACCAACTTTAACGTGCGATAATTCAAGGGCACTGACTATTTCTCTGGCATCAGCAACGGTTTTTACCTGTCTTGCCTTCATTGGGTGGTCTCCTGTCCAGCTATATTTTTTATATACGAGATTCAGTGAACATATAGCATGATTATCGGAATATTACAGACTGGCTCGGTCAAACCGGAATTCAGCACATTGTTTGGTGAATACCCAGCGATGCTCCAATCGCTTTTGCGAAGCATCGATCCTCGTTTGCGGTTCAGGGTTTATGATGTACAGCATAACGTCTACCCCAATGACATTCACGAGTGTGATGCGTATATCATCACCGGGAGTAGGGCGAGTGTTTATGATCCCGAGCCATGGATCAGTATTTTGCAAGCATTTATTGTTACGTTGGATCAGCAACAAAAAAAACTGGTGGCAGTATGTTTCGGGCATCAACTGGTAGCTCAGGCATTTGGCGGTAAAACTGAAAAATCGGATAAAGGCTGGGGCATCGGTGTGCATACCTGTCAGATCCAAAAACCCAAATCCTGGATGAAGCCGGCAATGCAGGACTATAAGCTGCTTGTTAGTCATCAGGATCAGGTGACAAAGCTGCCAGACAATGCTGAACTTCTCGCGGGCAGTGAATTTTGCCCGATTGGCATGTTCCAAAGAGGGGATAACATCCTGGCGATGCAAGGGCATCCGGAATTCAACAAAGATTATGCGGAAGTGCTCATGCGACACCGTCAAAACCTAATAGGAAAAACGGTGTTTAATCAGGGAATTCATTCGCTGCGATTAGCAACCAATGAGACGGGCATTGCAAAATGGATGCTGGAATTTATGGCGGGTTATTGATGGCTTCGATCAGTTGATTTCAGTGTGAATTAAGCGCTAAAAACACGCCATTTGTCAGTGCCACGACAACATAATCTCCCTTAATGTACCGAGGTGCTTATCTGGAGGTTTAAACCTCTGGATTCCGGCTAAAAACATGCCGGAATGACGGTGTTCTCAGTAAAAAATGCTAACAAAGTGATTCAGCCCTTAAATTCACATTTCAACATATCTGAATGGTATCGAATATGATCGCCAATGAACGTTGCGATAAAATGGTAACTATGGTCATAATCTGCTCTCATTTTCAGGTCTAGTGGATACTTATTGGTTTCACAAACATACTGCAATTTTTTGATCATTAATTGCTCATCTAAAAATTCATCATTTGTCCCTTGATCAATCAGGATCGGGATCGTATGCGGATTTTTTTCTATTAGGTGGCAGGCGTCATATTCCTCCCACTTGAATTTGTCGTTACCAAGGTAATGTTGAAAAATATCTCTACCCCAGGCGCATTCGGTAGGGTGGCAAACAGGTGAAAAAGCAGAAACACTTTGGTACATCTTGGGGTTTTTTAATGCGCAAATTAATGCGCCGTGCCCACCCATTGAATGCCCGCTTATGCTTTTCCTGTCACTTACCGGAAAGTTTTTCTCAATTAAAGCCGGTAACTCCTTTGTGATGTAACTATACATTTTATAATTTTTATTCCAGGGTGGCTGAGTAGCATCGATATAAAACCCTGCGCCTTTTCCCAGGCTATAACAATCAGACACATCAGGTACATCACTACCTCTTGGGCTGGTATCCGGTATAACTAATGCGATTCCATGCTCCGCAGCATACCGTTGGGCTCCTGCTTTAACTCGAAAGTTATCATCAGTGCAGGTCAGTCCAGATAACCAGTACAGTACCGGCACAGCTTGCGTTTCTGCTTGTGCAGGCAGGTATATTGAAAACGTCATTTCACAATTGCAATATTCTGACGTATGCACGTACCGTGATAACCAGCCGCCAAATTCTTTTACGGTTTCAGTTTTTTGCATCATTATTTTGTGCTCATCCTAAAAAGTAATCACCGAGCGAATGCTCTTGCCTTCATGCATGTAATCAAAAGCTTTATTGATATCTTCCAGGGGCATGGTATGGGTCACCAGATCATCAATAATAATTTTTCCTTGCATATATTGCTCTACATATCCTGGTAATTCGGTGCGTCCTTTTACACCACCAAATGCGGTGCCCTTCCAGGTTCTTCCGGTAACAAGCTGAAAAGGCCGGGTATGTATTTCCTGTCCTGCGCCTGCAACACCGATGATGGTAGAAACACCCCATCCCATATGACAACATTCAAGTGCTTCCCGCATGACGTCAACATTACCAATGCATTCAAAAGAATAATCAACCCCGCCATTGGTCATGTCGTTAATGAACTCAACTAAACTACCATTTATTTCTTGAGGGTTAATGCAATCAGTTGCCCCCAATGCTTTGGCCATAGCAAATTTGCCTGGATTAAGGTCTATTGCGATTATCCGTTCCGCTTTCGCCATGATTGCACCCTGGATAACAGACAGTCCAATACCTCCTAATCCAAAAACAGCAACAGAAGAACCGGCTTCCACTTTTGCGGTGTTGAGAACAGCACCAATGCCTGTCGTAATGCCACAGCCCAACAGACATACTTTATCGAGTGGCGCCGCTTTGTTGATTTTGGCCAGGGCAATTTCAGGCACCACGGTATACTCAGAAAATGTAGAGCAGCCCATGTAATGATAAATGGGCGAACCATTTTTTGAGAAGCGACGACTGCCATCGGGCATGAAGCCAGTCCATACCGTCGATGCAATTGACTGGCACAAGTTGGTTTTGGTGGAATGGCAATATTCGCACACACCACACTCGGGGATATAAAGTGGTATCACATGATCGCCAACCGATAAGCCTGTTACCTCTGGCCCACATTCGATTACTTCGCAGCCCCCCTCATGACCGAGTACGCAGGGAAACGCGGCTTCTGGGTCTTCACCGGACAAAGTAAATGCATCGGTATGGCACACGCCGGATGCTACAACTTTCAGTAACACCTCGCCTTTTTTCGGTGCCTCAATCTCTATTTCTTCAATTTCCAATGGGCGATTAGCGCCCCAGGCCACTGCAGCTCTTCCTTTCATCCAAGACTCCTTCCGGTCATGTGAATTGACGGTAGCATATCATTCATTGCTTCTGCACAGAGCCTCCGGTAGAATGCGCAGCTCAAAATTCGGGTTGCCTAAAAACATCAAGGCAACAAACCTTGCTTCACTGTGTCGTACTTCTTTTTTGAATCTGTTCTGAAAACGAAGGTGCGCGGGAGGCGTTAACCATAAGGAATGCTCGTGAGACACTACGAAATCGTGTTTCTGGTCCACCCTGACCAGAGTGATCAGGTTCCCACCATGATCGAAAAGTACAAGACAACAGTTGAAGGTGATGGCGGTAAAGTGCATCGCCAGGAAGACTGGGGTCGTCGCCAACTGGCTTATCCTATCAACAAAATTCACAAGGCTCATTATGTGCTCATGAATATTGAGTGTACCGCCGAGGCTTTGGAAGAACTCGAAACCGCTTTCCGCTTTAACGACGCAGTAATCCGCAACATAGTGATGCGCACTAAGACAGCGATCACAGATGCTTCTCCGCTGGTGCGTTCGCGCGAAGAAGAGTCTCGTGAGCGTCGTCCGGCACCGGCTGAACAAGCTGAAGCATCGACGCCAGATGCTGCCGATGAGGCTACAGAGGTTCTCGCGGCAGAAAGTGAAGCAGCACCTGTGGAAGCAGCATCCGTGGAAGGTACCGAAAGCACCGAGGTCTGATTGTTCCCGCGCTTGTTGAGAAAATATTGAGAGGATTAAGTAAATGTCACGTTTTTATCGCCGTAGAAAATATTGCCGTTTTACCGCAGAAGGTATTAAAGAGATCGATTACAAGGATCTGAATACGTTGAAAGCCTATGTTTCAGAATCCGGTAAAATTGTACCCAGCCGTATTACGGGCACCAAGGCCAAGTATCAGCGTCAGTTGACCACCGCCATCAAACGCGCCCGTGCGTTAGCGCTGTTGCCGTACAGCGATTCACACCAGTAAGTCCGGTGTTGACTCTGTTACCGCCTACGGCAGAGTGGACGGTGGGTCTGGTATGTGAAGCAGAATAAGCGAGATGGAATGAAGTGAAGGCATTAGCAACATTCATTCTGCGCGGGCCGAGTCAGGCAATACTGGTTGCCGTAGGCACGGCGGTATTGGCAATGATATTGCCTCCTCTGAGTGTAGTCAGCGGCGCAGCGGTTGCTTTGGTCACCCTGCGCAACGGCCCACGCTCCGGTGCGATGGTGGTATTAGGTAGCACGGCCTTTGTGGCTTTGCTGGCCTACCTGTCTTTAGGCGCCGTGCTACCCAGCGTAGTGTTTTTGACGGTATTGTGGCTGCCGCTGTGGGTATTGGGTTGGGTGTTGCGCGAGATGCGTTCCCTGGCGTTGGCGACGATGGTGGCAGGCATGCTGGGCATTATTGGTGTTCTGGTGGTTTATGCGGCTGTGGATGACGTTGTTGTCTGGTGGCAGCAGATCCTGCTGTCCGTGTTTGAGCCCGTCATGGAGGCTGATGGTCCACTGGCTGATCGTGCCACGGTGGAGCCGATTCTGGCTGATCTTTCCAGGGTCATGACAGGCATCGCTGCAGCAGGGGTCAGTTTGAACGTGTTGCTGTGTTTGTATCTGGCACGGGCCTGGCAGGCGCAATTGTACAACCCGGGTGGATTCCGCAGTGAGTTTCATGCGTTGCGACTGGGACAGCCGTTGGCGTTGGTATCACTGGGTTTTATCGCGCTGTCGCTGTTGCCGTTGGGTGTGGTGTCACACATGGCGGGCGAAATCGTGATCGTAATCCTTAGTCTTTACGTATTACAAGGGTTGGCGTTACTGCATTCAATTGTGGCTCAGCGTGGCTTGCATTTGGCTTGGCTGGTGGTGCTTTATCTGGTCATGTTATTTGTCATACCGCACCTGATTGTGCTGGTGGCCGTGATGGGACTGATTGATACCTGGGCGGATTTTCGTCGGCGACTCGCTGCAAAATAACTGACACGGCAATAGAACAGGTTTTTTAAACAGAAATTGATGATGTAAGTTGAGGAAGCTGCAATGAACGTAATTTTATTGGAACGAGTGCAAAATCTGGGAGACCTGGGGGATCAGGTGAATGTGAAGGCTGGCTATGGCCGTAACTTTTTGATTCCACAAGGCAAGGCTGTGTCTGCCAGTAAAGACAATGTTGCCAAATTTGAAGCACGCCGCGCCGAGCTGGAAAAGGCCGCCACTGAAAAACTGGCGGCGGCTGAGTCTCGCAAGGCAAGCCTGGAAGCGCTGGAAGTGAGCATTACCCGGCAGGCCGGTGAGGAAGGCAAATTGTTTGGTTCTGTGGGCACTCACGATATCGCAGAGCTGATTACTGCCGCTGGTGTCGAGGTCAGTCGTGCTGAGGTGCGTTTGCCGGAAGGTTCGCTACGTCAGACGGGCGACTACGAAATCAGCATTGAACTGCACAGTGATTTGTTGGCCACGGTGAAACTGAGCGTGGTCGCCGAAGCTTAAATCTGCGTTACCCGCAG
>Ga0316204_10003685_pt1 | contig 29789 bp, 24 predicted proteins | sample 6monrhotite_MG_2_FD_205661 | JGI IMG/M metagenome (GOLD analysis project Ga0316204, IMG submission 205661) | Microbial mat bacterial communities from mineral coupon in-situ incubated in ocean water Damariscotta River, Maine, United States -... | ecosystem: Environmental > Aquatic > Marine >...
ACATGATTATGGATAATTTAGACACTTCAGATGTGCTCTTAAACCGTGGATTAAACGGTTACTATGGAATGGGTGGCCAGCGCGGATACAACGGCAACTTCACGTATGATGGCTCAGTTGCAAATGCTAAACTTGATGCCAATCGAGAGATTTTGACATTAGGGCATGTAGGACTTTCTCAGCAAATCTCAGACAACGCAGACAGAAATCGTGATATCTCACGTACACAACAGTCAGATGGACATTTTACCGGAATTCTAGGAAAAATTGATGACCAGACTCGTTTTTTCACTTCAGAAATAAACTTAATTGTTAGAGAGCAAGCGGCTAACGCAAGAGCAGCAGCAGAGTGTTGTTGTGAAACAAAACTCTTGTTAGCTGAGAACCAAGCTAAGACGGACGCAGGACTTGCTAGTATCTTGGCCAATCAAAATTGTGACCAACGTGTAGAGCAAGCAATGGCGAATGCAGCGCAAAATGCCAAGCTTGATTCTATTCTAGCAAGCAACGGTCACGGGGGAGGTCGGGGAAACTAACGGGGCAGGTTGAAACTACACCTGCTAAGTCAAGGAAGAGTCCGAAAAAACAGGGAGGTTTTTTGCAGTTTTAAAGGACATGGAAGGGGTAGGGATACCCCTCACTTTAAGGAGAAATTTATGTTACCAATGATAGAGGAATTACTAACAGGTATTACTTCAGGTGATGCTAGATTTGTTATGGAGGACCATGAACATATTTGTGATACTAAAACTAATTTACGTTATCACTTATATGATATGGCAAGTGAAGAACCCATGCATATTAGTCATCCTGATTATCCTATGCCTATCGCAATAGCTAGAGATTTTAGTACACTCGAAATGCAAAAATTTGATGAAGTGAAACGTAAGTTAGAATCTTTAGTTACTCAGGCCGCTAGGAGTAAATTACAAGAATTATACGTAGCCACTTAAATTATTATTTGTAAGTAAAGGATGACCCTTATATACTAAGTTGAAATTTTGGCTTAACTACATAAGGGTTTTTTTAATGGCTGATGAGAAGATAACTATAGAGCAGTTCAGGGGTGCACTACCTACTTACTGCAGAGAAAACTTAAAACCGGAAATGGTAGATAACATAAATGCAGCTATTTCTAATCCAATACTAAGAGAAAATTATAGGGAGAATTTAATAAGCTACACTCATGTGTTAAATGAGGGTAAGTTTAAAATGACTAGCTACATTGATGCAGTTAAGTACGTTAGCTGTAAGTTGATGGGAGCTACGAATACACAAGCCTATATCAAGACCTTCCCTGATAGATACCAACGATTCCTAGATAGAAATGTTAATCCAGATGACATAGCTAGTTATGTTTCTGCCTACAATAAGAATAAGCTGGTTAATCTAATACTAGAGCAGACTCTAGTTCCTACTTACGTACTCAATGCTGATATGTACCAGAAAGCCTTAAATACCCAGGTAGAACTAATGACTACCGCCAATAGTGAAAAAGTACGTACTGATGCAGCAAATAGCATTCTTACTCACCTGAAACGCCCTGAAGCTAAGAAAGTAGAGATTGATATCGGTGTTAAGCATGATAGTGCTATTGACGATTTAAGGGACGCAGTTAAAGATTTGGCTCAAGCACAGAAAGAATCTATTATTTCTGGTGGCTCAACAGTAGAGCAAATTGCCCATAGTAATATCAGACCTAAAGTAATTGAGGGTGAGGTAATTAATTAAAATGGAATATACCAAGGTAGCAAAAACAGTAGAAAAGTACGTAAATGAAATACGCTATGGTGATGAACATGGATATGTTCCAAGTGATTTTGCATTAGAGTTTATCAATTTCATAAAGCTAGTTAATGGGGATGAGGGTGAAGAACATAATTCACCTATTGTTCATTATAAGATGTTAGATTTGATTCCAGGGCCTAGACAGAATATAGCTAATATGTGTTCTCGTGGTTTAGCTAAGACCACATTACTAGGTGAATATTTATTTCTGTACATTGCCGTATATGGAAAAATACCCGGATTTGGTAAAGTAGATTTTGCATTGTATGTCTCAGATAGTATTGAGAATGGTGTTAAGAATATGCGTAAGAATCTTGAATACAGATGGGAGAATAGTGACTTTCTCCGTAAATATGTACCTAAGATTAAGTTTACTGATGTTAGATGGGAATTCAATAACATTGAGGGTAATGTATTCATTATAAGGGGTTATGGTGCTACCACTGGTGTTCGTGGAGCTAAAGAGATGGGTAAACGTCCAGTACTGGCTGTACTTGATGATTTGGTTTCAGATACAGATGCTAAGTCCCCTACAGTAATTCAAACAATTGAAGATACCATTTATAAAGCAGTTGATTACGCATTACATCCTAGACGTAATAAGATTATATGGTCCGGTACCCCATTTAATGCAAAAGACCCATTATATAAAGCAGTCGAGTCTGGGGCTTGGTATGTAAACGTTTATCCTATTTGTGAGAAGTTTCCTTGTACTCGAGAAGAATTCAGAGGCGCTTGGCCTGATAGATTCACTTATGACGATATATTAAGTAAATATAATAAAGCAATGAAAGCTGGGAAAATTAATACATTTAACCAAGAGCTTATGCTTAGAATCATGTCAGATGATGAACGCGCAGTAAAGGATGAAGAAATTCATTGGTATAGTAGAACGAGTCTTTTACGTAATAAAGGTAATTATAATTTTTACATTACTACCGATTTTGCTACATCAGAAGAAACAGCAAGTGATTACTCTGTTATCTCTGTATGGGCTTATGACCATGCAGGTAATTGGTATTGGGTAGATGGTATTTGTAAGAAACAACAAATGAATGCCAATATAGATGACTTATTTAAATTGGCTCAGAAGTATCAACCACAAGGGGTAGGGGTAGAAGTATCAGGACAACAAGGTGGGTTCATATCAATCATTCAGGACCAGATGATAGAACGTAACATATACTTTGTATTGTCAACTCAAGGCAATAATAATAAGCCAGGTATTCGCCCTAATACTAATAAGATGCAACGATTCAACGTAGTTCAACCTTGGTTTACTTTAGCAAAAATTAAGTTCCCTAAAGAATTAGAATTTGATAGTAGAATGATTGAATGTATGGAAGAATTACGTTTAATTACATATGGGGCTTTTAAAAGTAAATATGATGATTTCATTGATACTATAACAATGCTACCCTTAATCAATGCATGGAAACCTTCAAACGCTACAGAAATGCAGTATAATGACGGAAACAAGATGTGGGAAGATATAGATGATTACTCTACTGGTTCCCGCTTAAGCTCCTATACAGTCTAATTTAAAGGTACTGATATGAAACTACAAACGATATTTGACCAACTCGTTCATGGTGAGTTAGCTCACTTATTTATAGGTGGCAGTGAAACCGATAACATTATCATACCCGAGAATTATCCTAAAGTTGTTACCTATATCAACATGGCACTATTGGAATTATATAAGAGATTTCCTATCCATGTAGCACAAGTTGATGTTCAACAGTATGAAAGTATAGGCACTTACGTTATGGCTTACGATTATGCCATTAGTAACGCTACATCGACCCAACCAACTAAGTACATACAGGATAGTTTAACTAATCCCTTTAAGGATTCAGCCTTTCTTAAAATAGAAAATATATTTGACGAGAACGGTTGTGAGTTAATATTAAATAACTCAGTAGAGGCAAAATCATACTTTACCCCACATTATAATCAAATTCAGGTTCCTAACCCATCAGATGATGTAATGTTTAGTGTTATGTACAGGGCTTCTCATGCCTCCTTAGCTGCATCATCGGATATAGACCCTGAAGTTGTAGAAGTCTCATTACCCTTCTCTTTATTACTTCCTTTATGTTCATTCGTAGGTGCTAGGGCTTTTGCCGGCACTAGTACACTTAATGGGGTAGATGATTCACAGCGTATGATGCAACAGTATGAATTGGCTTGCGCTAGAATTACAGAATATGATTTACTTAATTATGATATTACACCTAACTATAAGGCGGTAAATAACGGATGGGCATAAAGCACTGCAAACCTAAGACCTCAACGGTCGGGGGTGTAGAGCAATATATCAATACCGCATATGACAACATTAAAAAGGTATCTGATAATTTAGAAGCTCTGCTTAATCTTAATTCTACGTTTAATAATTTACAGGGCATTTACTTGGGAGCATACGCAACTGCTCCTATAGAACGCCCGGACACTTCAGCTTTAATTAATGGAGACCATTACTTAAATACTGATGCTAATTTACTATATGTGTACATTGATGATTCTTGGATTTATCATTCTATTTTCTATACCCAGGATGCATTAAATGATGCTGTAGGGGATGGACCATTTAATGTTTGGATTGTGTATGCCGATGATAATAATGGTACAGGCGTATCATTAACCCATCATGGTAAAAAATTCATTGGTTTTGCTGCAGGTAATGTAGGAACGGTACCGGATACTTCAGATGCCTCAATATACAGATTTGTACGTTTTTATGGGGATACCGGTGAAGCAGGCGTTAGTCCTCAATTACATATCATGTATGCAAACTCTGCTGACGGCACTACAGACTTTAGTTCTACTACTGGCTCATACATTGGTGAACACGTTAGTACGGATACCACAGCCTCTACAGACCCTGCTGATTACAATTGGAATAAGATTACTGGTGAGAAGGGTGATGCAGGGATTAGTGTAACCGTTGTAGACAATGGAAATGGGACGTATACATTTACTGCATCCAATGGGAGTGTAGTAGTTAGTGATGGATTAACTCCAGAGAAAGATGTTGATTACTTTGATGGTAATTCAGGTGATTATGTTTCAATGGTTTACGGTCATGTGGATGCAAGTGACCCAGCTCCTACTATAGATGCAGGTACAGGTTCTTATGATGGAACCACTGAAGTTATGCCTACTGGTTCAACTACATGGGAAAAAGACCCTGTATTTATTGCTGGTAGGACTACTTATGTCGCAACTAATCGATATATGCACGCATACACTTCAGATACGTGGTCACTTAGATATAATGATTGGAGTGTTCCTGCTCCTTTTATTCAAAATCCCGAATCTCCTCCGCAAAGTCAAGTTAAAGGATTTACATTCAAACGTTCATCAGATACTAATTTTAGTGAAGTACCTACAGGTGGTACATTTGATAATCCAGACCCTACTACTATAGGCTGGGAAGATGGTATCCCTACAGGTACAGCCCCTATTTGGGTATCTACGGCTACTTTTACTTCAGATGGATTATCACCTCAAAATGTTGGAAATCCTGTTGTATGGGGAGAACCAAGGCTCTTATCTGAGAATGGTGAAGGAATAAGACTTAAGTTTGGACCTACTGAAACAGGACCATGGTCACTTACTCCAAGCATTAACGATGAATACATGATTACCAGTACTAGAGATTCTTCTGGTATATGGATTGATGACACAGCTAATCCCGTAAGGATTAAAGGCGAATCAGGTGTAGCACCTCAAGCTAAGTTAAGAGCATTTGCATTTAAACGTTCTGCAGACCCAGCATTCAGTGAAACACCTACCGGTGGTACATACACTAGTCCTAACCCTATAGATAATATTGTTACTGGTTGGTCAGATGGAATTCCAGCAGGCACAGATAGACTATATGTAAGTGTACGTACATTTACTGATGATGGACTACCTCCTCAGAATACTTCATGGAGCCTTAGCCAAGTATTTTCATATAATGGTACTGGCTTCCGTATATTATTCAGTGTTGACGGTATTAGCGATTGGCATGAAGAACCTACAGAGTTTGATGAATGGGCGCAACCACAGGTAAGTACTGATGGTGGCAATACTTGGATTAATTCTGGAATAGCATATAGATTCAAAGGGGAGAAAGGTGACCCAGGAGAAACAATACTACAGGTATCAATATTTCAGAGAGGGACTAGCTTACCAAGTAAACCACTAGATGGTAGTTTTAATTTTGATACTAGAACATTAACTCCTCCAGCCGGATGGGAGTCTACTGTTCCTGATGGTATTGATAATGTATATATTTGTGCTGCTTGGATTAATAATTCATTAGGGCAACAGTTAAATACTATTTTATGGGAAGACCCTGCATTACTTACTTCTCCGGGAGAAGCAGGAGCAGATGGGCCTAGGGGTAGTCGACATTTTTACGGTACGTCTGCAGCAGGTGTATGGTCAGATGTAGAAGCAGATACAGTTATAGCTAACGCTGGTGAAGTTAAAACAGGTTGGGATGTCGTAACTATGTCTAATCCTGCATTTGGTTTCTCAGAAAGTAGATATTGGAATCTAGATGAAGACCCAGATGAATGGACTAAAATTACTGAAGTTATTGATGGTAACTTGGTTGTATTTGGTACTATTGGTGCTGACCAAATAGCTGCTAATGGAATTAAAGCAGGTAATATTGATGCAGATGCTATAACAGGTCGACATCTTAATATTAATACTGATGGTACAGAATCAGGTAATATATCTGGAGTAAGTATGACTCTAGACCCTTACTCAGCTTCTCCGATGACCATTACAGACAATTCCACAGGCGATAACGTATTTTCTATACAGTTAGTTGATGGTCAGGCACTGGCTACTGTTAATGGGGTAGCAGGTAATGAATTTATTACTAATATTTCTGCATTAACTCAAGACGTCATTTATGCACTAAATCCTTACTACTTAGGGGCCGGCTCTAGCGATTCTGCCACCGTTCCTGCTACATTAAGTTCAGCACAAAGCTCAACTATTACCTTAACCAATGAAGAAGATGTAAATGTTAATATAGACTTTAATGTGAGCACTTCAGGGGATTACTTAGGTGTTAACCAGAATTGGACAGCTCCCTCATGGAGAGTTGAAGTTAAAAGAGGAGGTTCACTAGGTACCGTACTTTATAGTAAAGTACATACCGGTAATGTATGGAATACTCCAGAAGATACTTTAGGGCTATTCTTTGGTGGGTATACTTTAAGTATTGCTGATGGTTTAGTGGATACTAATCCCGGCGTTAACCAGAATTATACCTTAGTAGTTACTCGCATTAGTGGTACTGCAACTCAAGTTACTTTGGACGCTTTTAATGGGAATGTACCTTCATTCACTAAAAATGAGTTAGACACTAATTCAACAGGTGGTTACTCTTGGGTAGATAAAGATACAGGCTATACACGTAAAAGTGGGACAATAAGTGTTCCTGGCAATAGCTCAGCAACTGTAGTATTTACTGATTCATTTACCACTATATACTCTGCTAACGCTACAGCATTAACTCCTGATACTGGTTCAGATAATGGAGCTAATTTGTGGAATGTATCTAATAATGAACTCACGATTTACAATCCTGAAGGTACGGATAGAGTATGTCATTGGCAAGCTGATGGACATACAGCTTAATTGCATATGATGCGTATTAATATTATACTCTGCTAGACATTCTAACTTAACGTAATTAACTAGCGGAGTATACATCATGCCAACAGGTACAGACGGTAATAAAACACCCCCAGGTAAAGATAAGAAAGAAAGCTCTGAATCAGATTCTAAAGCTGAATCTGATAAGCAGAAAAAGAAATAATGTACCAACTTCCTATAGAATTTGACGGTATTGCTATATTACTGGCTTTACTCTTTTATCGTCAAAGTGCTCCTGAACATGAACGTACCGCATTCTGTGTGTTGTGCTTCTTTGTTGTTTCAGAAGTAGTATACCAAAGGTTCTTTTTGGATATACGTAGTCAAAACAATTGGCTAATTTTTATACTATATAATGTAATAAACACCGCCGTTTGCTACAAGCTACATCAATTAAAATCTCATCTAATTATATTACTTACAATCTTACTAAATGTTTTGTTAAATATTGTTGTCTCCTTCAATACCACTAGCGACTTAGTGGGACAAATTGTCTATACTTCATACAGTTACATAGCAGCAGCCTTAATGCTAGTGTGTTTATGGTATATGTGGAGTATCAAGAATGGAAATAGAATTTTGGAGCGTTTGGCTGATAGTAAGAGTAAGTGGGGGATTCTTTTTCGGCCTAATAATGGGATGGTTTTCTAGGGGTTACTATGAGCGAAGAAAAGATTTCATTTCCAATGTTCAAACTCTGGACAGACTCACACGACAAGATGATGGGTGCGTTCATAGAAGAAATGAAGGAAATGAAGAAAGAGCAGCAACAAACTAACACATTACTTCGTGATGATATTAATGTAACTAAAGGGATACTTTCACAACATATTACTGAATACACTAAAATGGTTCATGAATTTACTGAACTACATAAAGAATTTGTAGAAAATACAGATAAGAAATTTGCTACTATATTTAAGATTCTAAAAGCCAGAGCAGGACTCTATACAGGATATCGTTGGGTTAAAGGGGTTATTGGTATTATTGCTGTAGGGGCACTTACTGCTGCTGGTGCTTCATTTTGGAATACATATTACGCTACCAAGAATACCAAAACAGACACTGTAATTACGCAGCAAGAACCTCGTAAGCAAAAGGTAGAGCAAAAATGAGTAATATAATAGTTGATAGATGGTATCGTCCTAAAAGTACGGTAGGTATATTTACAGTACAAAATTTTTCATGTTTTAGTTTAGAATTGCCAGATTTAGAAAATCAAACTGGTATATCGTGTATTCCTGAAGGTACCTATAATTATTTCTCTCGGTATAGTCCGGGCAATAAGAGTCAAGTTATACAATTACTTGAAGTGCCCAACCGTTCATATGTTCAAGTACATGCGGGAAATTTCACACGACAAATAAGAGGTTGTATCCTAGTAGGGGATGCAATTAAATTCATTGATGGTGACGAAATTCCTGATGTTTCTAACTCTAAAAACACATTAGTTAAAGTTTTAGACTTGGCTGGGGATACTGGAACCATAACAGTAAGGAGTTAGATATGTCATTTTGGGGTAGATTATTCGGTTCTTCGGAAACTACCAAAGAAGCAATGAGCATGGTCAGAGATGGCTTAGACTCTATGTGGTACACTGATGAAGAAGAAGCAACAGATAAAGCTAGAGCAGTATCTGAAGGAAGACAAGTATTACTTGAATGGGTTAAAAACTCGCAAGGCCAAAACCTATCTAGACGTTTTCTAGCTATATCAATATCCGTAACTTGGTTATTTGGTAAACTTTGTGGTGTAGGCATAGGTATTTATGCCTCATTTACCGAAAGTAAAGAACTGGTAGGTAAGTTACAAGAATCATCAAATATCGTAAGTGAGTTTTCTAGTGATATGACACCGGCCGTCATGTTAATTCTTGGTTTTTATTTTGCTGCTCCTCATATGGGTAAAATAGCAGAGGCTGCTTTAACTAAGTTTGGGGATAGAAATACTAAAGATGTTAAGTAGTGTTACAATACACACACACTGTACTAATTTTAATTAAACCAACTGAGGATAAATAACATGGCTAAAGGTGATACCGTACTATTTGAGGAATTTCCCTATAATCTTGCACAAGCAACAATGAATCTAAGTACAGATTCATTTGCTTTAATTTTAATTAACTCTTTACCAAGTGCTGACCAAGCAACACCAGGTTCTGCTGATTTTACTGAAGTAGCTGCTGGCGGTAATTATTCTACGGGTGGTATTGCACTGACAACTACCTTTGTAGAAGCTGCAGGTATTGCTACTTTTGATTCATCTGTAAACCCTTCTTGGGCTTTAGGTGCAGGAGGACCGACTGATATAGTAGCTGCTTTACTTATTAATACTACTATGGCAGGCGCTCAAGGTGATGCAGTAGGCTTCGTTGATTTAACTAATGATGCTGGGGTAACTCCTGTATCTTTGGTTGATGGTCCCGTATCTGTTAATTGGCACGCTAACGGTATCTATAGAATTTTACGGGCATAGATGAGGTGACACTATGCCAGTAACTATACTCAATCCCGCAGTAGGTACTGCTGATAGCAATTCAAATCCTGTAGCCCCTTCTGCAGGAGTTGACCGCTATTGGCGTATTACCTATATATACGATTCCAGTTCTTGGGCTAGTAGACCAACACAAATCCAAGTATCTGGGGATACTAATACAACATTAGATAGGATACATAGTTTTACTGGTACAGATTTTCAAATATTAACATTTGGGTGTAAAGACGCAGACATAGGCACTAACCCTAGCATTGCTAACGGTAGTCTATCTGCTTTAGATGGTGCACTTCCTCCTAACGATAACTTAACTATTGTCATCGGTGAAGTATTTGCAGGTGTAGACCAAACTACTCCATTTACTGATACCATTAATGATGGTTATGATGTAAGTGATAGAACCAACAACGCAGATATACCATTTACTATTGACGCATTAAATGGTGCACTTTGTTCTGTGGTAGTAGTTGCTAATGAGACTGCATTAACATGGGCGCTTACTGCTAATGGTTATACTGCTGGTAGTGCAGCAACAACTAATACAGCCTTTGAAGCACATACAGCTACTAAGTCGCTAACCGCTGCCGCAACCGATGAACTAACTACTTTCGGTACTGGTTCAAGTACTTCTGAGAATGCTGTAGCAGCTTTCGTATTTTTACCTACGGCTATAACTACTGTTGTATCTCCAGATACTGTTGATATTAATTTTGTTGTAGAAACTCCAACTGTACAAAGCGGTCTGATTGGGGAGCATGTTTACCCTGATACTGTGGATATACAGTTAGATGCTGACAATGCAGAGGTAGTTGCCGGTCCTCCAGAATTTCCTGGACTTATCGGACAACTATCAAACTACACGGCTTCTACCGGTGTACTTACATTCTCTGGTATTGGTAATAATGGTTCAGGTTGTGGTTATAATCATGAGACTAAAAAAGTTTATGTAGTACGTAATAATACTGCTGAAGTTTTTGAGTATAACGAAGGTGACTACGATAATTTAATTCGTATCATTACTGTTTCCACTAACTATAAAGATACCGAGGGTGTCACTTATCTTGGTGATAACCGTATTGGTGTAGCAAGTGAGAATGGTAGTTCATATCGTCAAATTATCTTTACAATACCTACAGGTACCACTAACGTTAATGTAGTCCCTGACCAAACTTTATTCTTAGCTGAATCAGAAACAGATAACAATTCTGGATTAGAAGGTAATACTATTAATCTAGCTACTGGTGTTTGTTATGGTGTAGGTGAAGGAGAGCAGGCTAGTACCCCACGTAAGTTTTTACAGTGGACCTTACCTGTTGACCAAAATACAGATTATAACCATGCTGAGCCTGAATTAGATGCGTATGAGCCTTGGGACGCTGATACTGTATTTACTGGTTCAGGTAGTACATTGGATTTATCTGGTTGTTGTTTTGACCATACTAGTGGAAATGTAATTATATCTTCCCATCGTGGAAGAAAAGTTATGTTGGTTGACCCAGCTAATGGAAATATACTAGATGAGTTACCTGCTACAGATTTAAGTCAAATTGAGTCTGTACAGATATTATCTAACGGTACTCTATTAATTGGTGGTGAAGCCAATGAATATCAATTATTCGTTCCTAACTTGGGTGAAGGAGAAGTTTCAGCTACCTTCGCTAACATAGAGATAGTGACAGAAAACGCTACTGTATCTAGTTTCTCTACTGTTGCTCCTATAGAAGCTACATCGGCTAATATAAACTTTGTAACTTACAGGGCTACGGTTGCTACCGGACAACTACCGGTAATATCTCCTATACCTCACGCAACTATTGCATTAGGTAATACCTATTCTTATACACCAGCACTCTCTAATGGTGAAGACCCTTTCTGGTTTAAAGAGTATGGTCCCGACTCAATGACTGTTGACCCAGAAGATGGAAGTATCTCATGGGATTCATCTGTATTGCTTCGTGGTCAGGGCATTAAAGTAGGTATTGGCTGTTCTAACGAAAGTGGTCAAGATATCGCATGGTTTGTAATTCATGTTGATAATACTGGAACCTCTAAGTTACTTGAACTAGGTATTGATACCGTATCTCCTTATATTAGGATTGCATGTCAAGAATCTATTGTAAATGGTGGAGATACTTTAGTAGTTCCTAGTGGGCATAGGTATGCTTCTGTAACTGCTGACCAATCATTTGAAAATACTTTTGCTGATGCAAATGTTAATGAAGTGCCAGAAGGCACTAACCTTCAAATGACTACCATAATGTCCGAAGACTTTACTATTATTGATGCTGGACCTCATGATGGTATTCCAAGACAGGATGAAGCATTAGAATTGCTTATGCAGCCTAATGCACCATCTAATTATGTTAAATGGTCAGGATTAGAGTGGACAGGTAATAATCGCCAAGCAATCAATTGCGGAGCTACACATAACGTATTTGAATTGGTGGGTGCTACTGATTCTGGGTATAACCTAGCTCCTACAACCTTTGTCGAAGCTGATGGGGCCTATGGTTCTGTTGCTGCAGGTTATTTACATGGTGAAGGTAGTGTATGGGAAAATAGTTACTGTTTTGGTCAATTTAGGTATGGCTTACAGTTTGGCGTAAGCATGTCAAATACTGTAATGAGCAGATGTATTGCACGCCCTGATGAATATCATGGTGACCAGCCTAGAGGTGCATTAGTGCACTACACAGTAAGCTCTGCTAATATTCTTAATAACTTTGTTATTGATGGTGACCAAGAACATTTATCACCATTCTACAAGAATTACGCCGGCGCATTTGGGTTACCTGCTACAGGCAATGAGACTGTTCCTGAAGACCAGTTAATGAATTGTAATATGGCTATTAATAACCAAATGGTCACACTTACTAATGATGCAAGTAGAGCATCGGATACTCCTGACTTCACAGTTAAGAATTTGGTAGCTGCTGCGGTAACAAGTACCGATACTCCACAAACTGGTTCTAAGTCTCCATTTATATTTAGAACTAAACTACAAACTGATTTAGATGGTTTTACCTTCTATGACGCCTCTCCGTATCCAGGGTCTAGCTACAATAGTGCTTATCTTGTGCAGTCCGGTTCTAATAACACCTTTGAAGCAAAAAATGGTATTGCATATAGAATGGGGTGGGATGGTGCAGTTAATGTAAATAATGGTGATTTTACTTCAAGTAACCAAGTAGGAAGTACATTAGATAATATAAATATATTTGATTTTCCTGCTAATGTTGGTGGTACTTATACTACGACATCTAACGTCACTACTGATACTAACCCGACAAATAATGGATTAGATTACTTACCCCGAACTGAGGAAGGTAGTCCGGTACATACAGCAGGACAAGGTGCTAATATCCTTACTTTTGCTGGACCATCTAACGTACTTGGTGGTGATGTGGGCTGGAGAGATGTAACTGATGAATGGTGTTGGCCTCATCCTGCTGAAGAACATATTGCTTCACGTATGTCATCTTACAGTAAGTCAGGCTTACCAGTACGTAATGCTACCATCGGAGTCGACCCAACTGACTTTACTGGTGCTATCAATGGTGCTCGTGGATTTGCTGCATCGGGTGAAAGTTTCTCAGAGTATATTTGGGGATACTTAGGCCGTACAGTTCCCCCATTAAGAGTTGAGGTTAAACAACTAACTAATGATTCTGCTAAGTTTTATATTGGTAAGTATCGTTCAGTTAGAGGTGACTCAATAACTAAGTTTAACTTGTATCATAAAACTGATACTAACAATCCTGTTGCTACATTTACTGGATTAAACCATACCCTTACTAATATACCTGAAGGTACTAATGAATATGTACTTAGGGCTGTAGACCCTAGTAAGGTTACTGCTTATGATGGTAATGAGGCAGGTGAATCAGGAAACAGTAGGACTTTATTAGTTACAGTCGACGCTGTACCAGTGACAAGTGTTGATGCTACTTTAGCTACGATTAATCTTACTACATATCAAGCTGCTGTAGTTTCTTCCCCGGTAGGTGGTACCGTACCTGACCCAGTTGATACCTATCCAATTTTTATGAATTATGGAACCAAGCCAGAGATACCGGATGTTATGAATAGTCCTATATTACCTCTGGGAGATGATGTTGATTTGGTGGCTCAATTATTACGCCGATGGAGATTTTTCTCTATTAGTACTGGTACTGATATTTATGCTACTATTATCTCACTTGATAGACGTACCCAGTATACCAATCCAATTGCCCAGTTAGATTCACAATCGGAAGCAAATTGGGGAACGTCACTAGTTAACGTTTCGATACCGGCAAATGAAACCGCCACTATCGCAAATTTACCAATATCTTGGACCAATGGAATAGCCCCAGCATGGTTAGAAATTCAGGTGAGATTACCTCACGGAACTAAAACTTTCTACGCAGGTGTTAATTTAAGTCTAAGCACTATCGACTAAAAGGCGAAGAAAATATGAATACATCTAGAGGAAAAGTAGATTTATACGCAGTAGTTTATTGTCAACATACAGGGATGCCAAAGATTGATAACCCTCTGAGTGTACCGGACGTTGTATGGCATGGATTGTCTCAACGAGAAAAAGACCACGTTAACAATAGCGTCTTAGAACATTTAAGGCGCTATGATTAGAATTTTTTAAACTTAACTAGAGGTGATAAACCATGGCTGTAACACACGAAGTTGCTGTACGCAACGCAATGGCAGACGCTGCTGTAGACCTACTTGATGTAGGTGCTGGAGCAAACGGTACGCTTGAGTTTCATACCGCAGGAGATGTAGAGGTTGCAACACTTGCCTTATCAGCTACTGCTTTTGGAGCTGCTGCTGCTGGAGTAGCAACTGCTTCCGCTATTAGTGATGATACTAATGCAACTGGAGGTACAACTACTAAAGCTGTATTTAAAGACCAAGACGGTAACGCAGTTATTAATTGTTCCGTTGGTACATCAGGAGAAGACATTAATTTATCCAGTAATGTAATATCCGCTGGAGACACTGTACGAGTTACTTCTTTAACTTACACAGCACCAGCATAAGTAATACTTAAATGTTTGCCCAATATTGTTATAATCTAGCAATATTGGGTTATTCATATATAAACAACTCATCAACTACAATTTACTAGAGGATAGAGCATGTCAGACCCAATCCCCAACATTGATGACAAAGCAATGTCTGAGTTAAAGAAAGAAGCTCTACGCCCTGTAATTGTTATATCTGCATCAATTCTCATATTATCAATAACATTCAATAACGTTGGCTTTAGACGTGTAATCGACGCTTATGCAAAATCACTTGAACATAAAATAGAAAATTCTGTTGAGTGTAAAACTGAAATTGCTAAGGTAAATACTGCCGAATTAAATACACAAATAGAAAGCCAAGTTAAATTATATTTAGATTCTTATATGAAGCCGTACAATAGTAGATTAGTAAACGTAGAAGAATTAGCTCACAGTAAAGGGAATAAGAAACAATGAAAAGAGTAATAATTTTACTTCTGTCGTGTTTAGTACTTAATGTACATTCAGCAGAATTAGCTGACTATGTACCTGAAGGTCCAGCAAGCACTATAGGAAACGGTACAGACCTTAGCGGTGTTGCTTATGGCTCAACGCAAGAAGGCCTATTTGGGGAATTCACTGTAGATAACTACAATGCGACATTATCATACCCCGGTGACAAAACTTGTAACTTAGGTGGAGATTTAGAAGGCGTAACCATGGGCCAAAACCCAGGAGATGTCTATGTCTTAAATGAATCCATTAATGGTATTAGAGGGGTAACTGTAAGTTCCTCTGGATGTACTGACACTAATAAGTTTAAAGTCAATCTATCTAGTTCAAGTAGTGATGGTTTAGAGGGAATAGTGTATAAAGACAATTGGTTATATTTCATTGATGAAAGAACTTCTGTTATTTATAAAGCACCTTCAGACAGTACTGGCTATTCAGTATCTCTTACTACTTTATTTACAGTACCTAATTGCTTTTTAGGTAGTGGACTGACATTTAATGGCGATAATCTGGTAATTGCTTGTGATAATCAGGAAGGTAATGGAGGAAATGGTACGTTATACGAATACACCTTAGATGGTGGTTACGTATCTGAATTAGATGTAGACTTCACTAATGTTGAGGGTGTTACATTTAATGGTAGTCAATTAATTGTTACCGGTGAACCAAACGTAATACAGAGATTCTCTGCAGGTGACCCAGTTGACCCTCCACCGCCACCACCAGGACCGACTGAAGAAACCTGTACATTTTCAGGTGAAGTAGTAGTAAATATTGAAACAGGACTTTGGGATGCTCAAACGGTACCTTTTGTCTGCCCAACTTTAACTGTCAGCGGGACATTAAACTAATATGTCAGTATCTGTTGCTCTTAGTAGTTTTTCCGGTACTAATGTAAGTACCGGTATAGACATCTCACATGCTCATGTAGGTACGCCTAAAGGCGTCTTAGTGACTATAATTGAGCGTGCTCCTACGGGTGACAGAATATCAGGTGTTACTTATGGGGGAGAAAGTTTAGTTGAAGTTACCACTGGTGTAACTACTGCTTCCCCCATAATATATACAAACGCTGAACCATTTACGATACATTACTTTTTCTTGGGTACTAGCGTACCGGCCGGTACACAGACAGCTACTATAAGTCCTTCTTCTGCAGGCGGTAGGCTATGTGTAGTAACTACCTTCGATGGTGCAGCAGATTTAGAAATAAATGACTTAGAAAGTCTTGCAGATACCAGCGAAGCAGACCCATCTTATACTTTTGGTTTAGGTGGGACAGAATCATTAGTAATGATAGGCTTTGGTTCTGGATATTCAGCAGTAGGTAATGTCAGCCCTTACACTGGTTGGTCGGAAGAGGCAGAATTTGATTTAGGCTCTAGTGTTGCAGGTGTTTATTCCTATGACACTGTTGGAACTAGTGACCCTACAGATTGTGGTTATAATACATCCGGTGCTGATGATGTCTCTCTATCTGCAATAGCAATTAATGAAATCTCTGGTGGAAGTACTACACATACCGGAACAGGTGGATTAAGTTCAGCAGCTTCTACTATGTCAGGTTCAGGTAGTAGTTTTACTGTTGAATCGGGTACTGGTGGTTTATCTAGTGCTGCAAGCTCATTAACCGTAACAGCTAACGCATTCTCAATACTATCAGGTACTGGTTCATTAGTTACTAATGTCAGTACTATTGCTGGTGTAGGTGAAGTTGTACATAGTGGTTCAGGAGCACTAACAAGCAATAATGTGACATTAACTAGTACTGCTTCAGTTATAAGAACAGGTAGTGGTACGTTAAACAGTCAAGATGTTGTATTAACTGCTGTGGCTGCATTAGTTAAAAATGCTACAGGTAATTTAGCAAATGTTGATAGTTCCATTACCGCCACCGCAGAAGTTGTAAGGGCAGGTACAGGTACTCTAAATTCTGCTGATGCTACTATTGACGGCGCAAGTGTAGGAGTAGTGAGTGCTGCCCCTACTTTAACTGTTGACCCTTCTACCATAAGTGGTTCAGGTGCTCGAGTAGTTAAGACGCCATCTAATGCCTCATTAATATCTAATGAGTCAACACTATCAGTTACCGCTACTGTAGTTAAAACAGCGCTGGGTACACTAAATAGCACGCAAGCTACATTATCAGGTAGTGGCGCCACATTTGCTCTAGGGGCAGGCACAGGCTCTTTAACTAGTCCTAATGGCTCTAGTATTACTGCCACTGTCGATATAATACGTAAATCATCGAATGATACTTTAGCTTCTAGTTCTAGTTCACTTACTGTAACAAGTAACATAATTAGAGTATCTAATTCAGATAACATTGGAGCGGATAGCTCTACTATTAATGGTTCTGGTTTAGGTATTGTTACCGGTGTTGGTACTTTAACTGTAAATTCTGCAGAAATAGATGCTGTAATAGTTAAAGAAGTTTCTGGTACTGGTGCACTTAATTCAAGTGATTCTGCTGTATTCGGTGCTGGTGGTGACATTGTAATTATTATTGGTGATTTAGTAGCTGACTCTGCAGTACTTAATAATACTGGAGTTGTATTTACCACTATAGATATAACTGAAGCTATCCAAGCAGATAGTGCTAATATCGTCGGTGTAGGTACTGTAAGCGTATTATCACAAGGTACAGGTAACCTTGCAGCAGGTGATTCTGACATATCAGGTGCAGGTATTAACTCTAATGCTATTTTAGTTACTGGCAACCTACAAAGCGAAGTATCTACGTTATCTGGCGTAGGTAGTGGTTTTACAGTTAATGTAAGTACCAGTGATAATTTACAAAGCACCTCTTCAAGCCTTACTGTTGATGTAGAAGCTTTCACTATAATCGATACAGTTACTGCAGATTTGCAAGTAAGCAGCTCTACAATGAGTACTGCCGGGGAACGAGTAATTACTGGTTATGGTGATTTAGTACATCAACTCAGTAATATGTCAGCCACAGTAGAATTATTTAAAGGAGTCTCTGGTAATCTTAGACCTAATCCTAGTGGTATTAGTGGTACCGGACTTAAAGGTAAAACATATACATCTCTGCGGGTAACAGCAAATAGCTCATCCTTATCAGGACAAGGCATTGCATTTAGTACCTTAACAGGTACCGGTAACCTAATTAGTGGCTCACCCCTTATATCTCTGGAAGTAAGTACAGAAGGTGATATTACCCCTGTAGACTTTACGTTTGGCTCACTAACTACTAATTTATTAGATACTATAACTGAAGCCTCAGAAACCATTACAATTACGGGATTGAACCTTCAAGTGCCTATTTCAATAGATGGAGGAGAGTACAGTATAGATGGTGGTGCATTTACTACTCAGCCAGGTGTAATTAGTAATAACCAAACATTACAGGTAAGATTATTATCTGGTAATGCCATGGGAGTTGTATCCACAACTACTATTACGGTATCTGACTATGTAACTACATTTGTTGTAACTACTTCTCCGGGAATTGAAACTAGTGAAGGTCAACCTTTATGTCTTACATCTAATTATGGAACATACCCTAGAATTGTAGGAAAAATAAACAATATAGAGTTTCACACTGAAGATGCATTAGAAGTATTAGTACAATTAACTAGACGTTGGAAGAGTTTTGAGATTAATCCAACTGCTGAGGTTAGTTGTCGATTAGTATCTACTGACCGTCAAAATACGTATACAGATATTAGCTTACAGACATCTACACAGAATGGTGCAGATTGGGCTAACTCATTGATTAACTTAATAATACCTCGTGAACAGATGCAAGCATTAAAGGATGAATTATTACCTTGGAATATATGTACATTGCCTTGTTTCATTGAGATAGAAATTAGAGATACTCATGGTACTAAGACGTTCTATACTAGAGTACTACTAATTAAACACTTAATACTGGAAGAGTAGTACTTTAATAAGTATTATTTAGCTGGTATCATACTATGCATATTAACTTAGGTTACACTATATGATTGATAATTCAGATGTAAATACAGAAGAAGTAACGGAACACGGTACTGATGAACCGAGTAAACGTCCGTCTTGGAATAATGTACCTACGCTTAAACAATTAAAGCAAAATATACAAGATGCTAGCTCTGATAAGAGTATACAAGATTCTAAAATACAAACACGTAGAAAGAACTTAAACCCTACTTTTACTCCAGTACGTAAAGGACTATCTTCAGTAGCACCTAAAGTTATTCGTAAACAGGCTGAATGGAAGTACTCATCACTGTCAGAACCTTTTTTAAGTACTGAAGACTTATTTGATGTTAAACCGGCTACTCATTTAGACAAAGAAGCTGCTAAACAAAATCAAGCAGTATTAAATTACCAATTTAATAATAAGATAGATAAAGTAGATTTTATTAATAGTTATGTGAGAAGTGCTGTCAATGACGGTACTGTCATTACTAGGGTTGGCTGGGAATATGAAGAAAAGACAGTTATAGAGACTGTTCCTGCATATCAATACGTAGAGACTGATGACCCTCAGACTTTACAGCACCATCAAATGCTCATGCAGCAGATACAACAAAATCCAGAAATTATAAATAATTTACCTGAGCATATAGCATATGCACATGAATTAACTGTAGAGACTGGTATTCCACATGCTGCTATACATGATGGGACTGAAGATGTTGAGAAAGTTAAAATATTAAAGAATCACCCAACTGTGGAAGTATGTAATCCACTCAATTTAATTATTGACCCTAGTTGTAAAGGCAAGTTAGATAAGGCAGGTTTTATTGGTTATAGTATGGAACAGTCGTACTCTGATTTAGTTCAATCTGGTTTATACTTCGATTTAGATAAAATACAGGTAGATAATAACTCTCCTGAATCTGATGCTGATTTCATGCGTAGTATGGAGTCCTCATTTAAATATAATGATAAGCCCCGTAAGAAATTAGTAGTACAAGAGTACTGGGGATATTGGGATATTGAAGGTAATGATGAAGTTGAACCTATTGTTGCAGCTTGGGTTGGAAGTACTTTAATACGCTTAGAGAAGAATCCTTACCCCGGTAAAATGCATCCTTTTGATAGTGCTAAATATTTACATACTATTGATGAGAACTTTGGTGAAACTGATGGTGATTTACTAGTTGATAACCAAAACATTATAGGTGCTGTATCTAGGGGTATGGTGGATATATTAGCTCGCTCTGCTAATGGGCAAGTTGGTTCACGTAAAGATGCTTTAGATATTACAAATAAACGTAGATATGAAAATGGAGAGGATTATGAATTTAATCCTCAAGTAGACCCAAGACAAGCATTCCATATGGGGACATTCCCAGAGGTTCCACAGTCAGCACAGATTATGTTAGCTAATCAATACGCTGAAGCAGAGAGCATGACAGGCACTAAATCATTCTCTAATGGTATAAGTGGTGAAGCTCTTGGTTCTACTGCTACAGGTATCCGTAGTGCTATGGATGCCACAAGTAAACGTGAATTAGATATACTCCGTAGATTGGCTAATGGTATTATTAATATTGGTAAGAAAGTAATTGCCATGAATGCGGAATTTTTATCCGATGAAGAAGTTATACGTATTACTGATGAAGAATTTTTTAATGTTAAGCGTGAGAACTTAATAGGTAATTTCGACCTTAAATTAACTATTAGTACCGCAGAAGCAGATAACCAAAAAGCCGAAGAGTTGGCTTTTATGTTACAGACTACAGCTCAAGCAATTGGACCGGAGATGACTACCCTCATACTTGCCGACATTGCTAGACTTAGAAAGATGCCAGCATTGGCTAAGAAACTTGAAGATTATCAACCACAACCTGACCCGTTAGCTGAACGTAAAGCTCAGTTAGAGATTGAACTACTCCAAGCACAGATTGTTACTGAACAATCCAAGGCAATTGAGAATAGGGCACAAGCTCAACTGGACATTGCAAAAGCGCGTTCTGAAGGTAGCAAGGCTGATAAACAAGACTTAGACTATGTAGAGCAGGAAACCGGTGTTACTCAAGAGAGGGACTTGCAAAAGCAAAAAGCTCAATCAGAAGGTAACATGAATCTAGAACTGCTTAAGAAGGCTTTAGACCCTTCCACTGAGCAAAAAACAAAGGTAAGTTAAAATCATGAATAGTATTAAACAAATTGACTCAGATATTAAAGACTATGAAGCACAGCTAGAAATAGCCAATGCCTTAGACCGCTTATTATCAAACAAAGACTTTAAAGCAGTAATCATTGAGGGGTACCTTAGAGATTATGTTTCAGACTTGGTTTGTCAATTGAATTACCCAGAGTTTGCACAAATGAAAGATTTCCATGAAGAGGCCATTAAAGGCGTTAGTGGATTTTCAATGTATTTGCGTCAGTTACGTGACCAACAGCATTTAGCAGCTAAGAACTTAGATGATGCTAGAGAAACTAGACAGTCAATGTTAAGAGCAGAGGACTAATATTATGTCAGACGCTCCTAACTATGAAAGCATGTCAGATGAAGAATTTTTAAATCTACCTCTTGAAGAGATTCACCAGGAAGATGAAATTGACGTTAATGCTGAAAATGATGCAGAACCTGAAGGTGATGTAGTTGATGATGAGGAAAATATTCATGAAGATGCTGCGTCCGAAGATACCGAAGAAGATGAAGGTACAGATGAAGAATCAGATGATGAACTTGAATCTGAAGAATCGGAAGATGAAGACACTGAGTTAAATGATGAAGAGTCTGATACTGACCCCGATGATGAAGATGACATCTCTGAGGACGCTCCTGAGAAGGATAAAGACCTTAAAGAAGATAACGGTAATGATGTAGGTGATATAGACTACAAATCCGAATACGAAAGAATTTTAGCTCCATTTCGTGCCAATGGTAAAGAAATGAAGTTAGACTCTGCAGATGATGTGATTAAGCTTATGCAAATGGGGGCCGGCTTCAATAAGAAGATGGCCGAGTTCAAACCATACCGTAAGACTATGAAGATGTTGCAGAATAACGACTTACTTGATGAAGGAAAATTATCATTTTTAATTGACCTCCACAAGAAAGACCCAGCAGCGATAACTAAGCTAATCAAAGATTCTGAAATTAATCCTCTGGATTTAGACTTAGAAACGGCTACTGAATACAAACCAAATACTCACACTGTTGATGATAAAGAAATAGATTTTGAAGATGCAGTATCAGACATTAAAGATACTGATACATATGATAGAACTATTCAAATTGTTGGTACTGAGTGGGATGATTCTAGTAGACAAGCGTTGTTTAGAGAACCCGCCATCTTAAACGTTATCAATGGTCATATAGCTTCGGGCATATATGACAAAATAGCAACTCAGATGGAAAAAGACAAAATGTTAGGTAATCTAACAGGGCTGTCAGATTTAGAAGCTTATATGAAAGTTGGTAAACAATTAAATGACCAAGGTGCTTTTGCTCCAAAACCTGCACCGGTTGCTAAACGTAAACCTGCTCCTAAAGCGCCTGACCCCAAAGTAACTAACCGTAAGCGCAAATTAGCGCCTACTAAAAGTAATAAGTCTAAAACAGCTCCAGATATAGATTCTTATGCGAGTATGTCGGATGAGAAGTTTATGGAGTTAATGGACGAATCGCTTCTTTAACTTAACAGAGGAAATGTGCTATGACACAGTTATATAACGACCCGGCTGGTGGAACAGAGTCCAGTATCGGTAATCAATTTGAGACTTTCAAATGGGAGCGTAAAGCACTCATTGAAGCTCGTAAAGAGATGTATTTCTCTCAACTGTCTTCTACCAAAAATATGCCTAAGCATATGGGTAAGACTATTAAAAAGTATCATTACATTCCATTATTGGATGATGCTAATATTAATGACCAAGGTATAGATGCCGCTGGTGTTACTACTACTCGTAGTAAAACTATCGTTATCCGTAAACCAGGTACATTAAAAAATATCTACACTGATTTCTACGCTGTAGGTGAAGGTGCTAATGATGGGGCTGCTGTAACTGCTGCTGAAGCACGAGCTATGGAACTATTCGCTAGTCCTGCTGTTGCTGGTTTAGATACATCAGATGTGGCTAATGATACCTATGCTGAAGCTAAAGCTGTACTTGAAGGCTTAGGTTGGGTTATCGATGATACTGCTGCTGCTGTACCGGTAGCCGGTAATCTTTATGGTTCATCTAAAGATATCGGAACTATTGTTAGTAAGTTACCTACTCTTTCTGAGACAGGTGGACGAGTTAACCGAGTTGGCTTCAAGCGTGTTGAAATTGAAGGTACTATTGCTAAATTTGGTTTCTTCCAAGAGTACACTAAAGAATCCATGGACTTTGATACTGATGCGGAACGTATGCAACATATCAACCGTGAGATGCTTAACGGTGCTGTAGAAATTACTGAAGATGCAATCCAGATTGACATGTTAAATGGTGCTGGTGTTGTACGTTACGGTGGTGCTGCTGCTAGTGCTGCAGAAATTTCTGGTGAATCAGGTGAAGTATCTAGTCCTACTAACGCAGGGTTAACACGTTTAGCTATCGATTTAGATAATAACCGTACCCCTAAAAGTACTAATTTAATTACTGGTACTCGTTTAGTAGATACTAAAACTCTTCCAGCAGCTCGTTTCATGTACATCGGTTCTGAGCTAATCCCTACTGTAGAAAAAATGGTTGATGACTTCGGTGATAAACTATTTAAATCAGTTGAGACATATGCCGCAGGTACTACTGTTGCTAATGGTGAAATTGGTTCTGTAGGTAAGTTCCGAGTAATCGTTGCTCCTGAGATGGTTCATTGGGCTGGCGCCGGTAAAAGTGTAACTACTAATACTGGTTATAGAGAAACTGGCGGTAACTACGATGTCTTCCCAATGTTAGTTATTGGTTCAGAGGCATTCACTACTATAGGTTTCCAATCTGACGGTAAGTCTAAGAAATTTACTATATATGACAAGAAGCCTGGTCTTGAAACTGCTGACCGTACTGACCCGTATGGCGAAATGGGATTCAGCTCTATTAAGTGGTACTACGGTTCACTTATCGAGCGTCCTGAACGTATCGCTGTATACAAAGTTGTTGCTGAGTGGTAATCACTAGGTAACATCCCCTAAAGCCTCTGCAATTCCGCAGGGGCTTGTTTTACTAAGAGAAATACATAATGACTAATTCAGACCAAAATGCAGTTACAACTGAGCCTGCACAAGAAAGCAAAGACCAAGCATTATTGGAACTTAAAGAAAGAGCAGATGCTTTAAATGTTCCTTACCATCCTAATATCGGTATTGAAAAATTACAGATGCGTATTGATGCACATTTGAGTGTTATGGATGACAAGCGATTTAATACTACTACCCATCATAACCAAGATTCTATAGCTACTTCCCAACATGTTGATGAAGATACAATAAAACGTCAATCGTTAGAAAAGAAACGAAGAGAGCAATTAAAATTAGTTAGAATAATCCTTAATAGTAACGACCCAAATAGAACTGAATGGGAAGGTGAAGTAATTACATGCTCTAATGATTTGGTAGGTACAGTGAAGAAATTCATACCCTATGGTCATGAAGCTGGTTGGCATATTCCACAGATTATGCTTAACACGTTACGAGAGAAACAAGTACAGTTACATTCACAGAAAGTAAATAGAAAGACCGGAGTAAGAGTTCATACTACTCGTTTAGTACCTGCGTATAGTATTGAAGTGCTTCAACCTCTTAACTCTCAAGAGTTAGATTTGTTGGCTAAACAGCAATCTAATGTAGATGAAATAGACTAAGGATAAATCATGGCAGACATCAAAACTTCAGATTTAACGACTCAAGAACTCCGAGGCACTGGAGTATTTGATGTCTTAATGCGAACTATCCAATTACGTTTAGATGAACAGCATCAGAATGGTAGATTAACTGGTGCTGATTATACTCAAGTATATCTAGGCTCTTTAATCCAGGTACTGCAATTAGCACAATCATTTGTATTGGGTGAACAACAAGCTGATAAGCAAGCTGATTTAATTGCACAGCAAATTCTTAATGCCCAATCAGAGCGTGACAATACTATTGCTCAATTGGCTCAAATAAATTCACAGACTGCTTTAATAGACCAACAATTAGCTAATGCCATTATAGAAGGAACCAACCTTACTAAACTTGGTTTGAAGATAGATGCCGAGAAATTATTAGTAGACGCTCAAGTTACTAAAGTTAATAAGGACATAGAATTAACTGATGTTCAGATAGCTTCTGAAACTCAAAACACTTTAGTCCTTGCACAAGAAGTCCTTAAGCGTACTGAAGAAGTAGCACTTACAATTGCTCAAACCGCTAAGGTTAATCAAGATGTAATTCAAAGCCAACAAGTAGTTACTAACTTAGTTGAAGAGAGGCTTAAAATTATAGCCGAAACTTCATTACTTACACGTAACGAGGCTAATGCAGTGATTCAAGGTACCTTACTAACTAACCAAGGTGATAAAGTATTAAGTGAAGTTGCTTTGCTAGACCAAAAGAAACTTACTGAAGAAGCTGCTATTGTCGATAGAGTTACCGGCGCTACAGAAGATGTTGCTGGAACAATAGGCAAACAGAAAACTTTGTATACTTCTCAAGCTGATGGATTTGATAGAGATGCTGAACAAAAGGCAGCTAAACTATTTGCTGATATATATTCAGTACGTAAGTCTACTGACCCTGCAGGTACTGTTACTCCTTCCTCAGTTAGTGATACAAATACTGACTTAGTAATTAATAAGTTACGTACCGGTGTAGGAGCCGTGTAAAGGATGCCTACCACCATTACAACAGTGGCAGCTACGACAGTGCCACTTGTTACTAATGACCCAGACGTTATAGCTAAGTCTGTCTTTGATGCCGTATTGAATGATAAGCCTATATCTACGACTTTACAACAATCTATCAATTATGGTTTTAACTTTAAAACTGACCTATTTTACAATTATGCTAATAATTACTATTCTTATGGATTACCTGTAGTAACCTTATTTGGGGATTCTGAAGTCTCTGATGATATCAATGATGTTGTTATAGACATATTAGAACCATTGCATGGCGTAACCATTAAAGACATCTCAGTTGAATTCACTCCCCCACAATTGATGGATTTATTCCTGCACTATATACAGGAAAGTCCTGATTACGATTTACTATCATCTAGTAAAGTATCATTGACTGCTGCAAGAACTACGTTAGAAATAGCTACTGGAATTGAATATGCCTCAGCTCAAGTTGCTGATATGCAGTTAGTGGGTAGTAACTTAGTTGTAGATATTCCTCATAGATACCGAGGTAATCCAACAGGTGACCATCCAAATTTACAGTTAAATATTCCACTTAACTTATCGTCAACTACTTACATGTATCATGTGAGATATACGATTGATACTATTCCTGGTTATACATTATGGGTCTATAACCCAGATTTACATACTTATCCTGAGCTAACAATAGAAGATAGTACGTATTTGGATTTACGTACATTCCCTATTATTCCAATCAGATATGACAATGAAAATTATGTAGATTATGCTGAGGAAGAAGATGTAGATTCTTTAGAAAAACTATTACGTTTTATTAATATAGATTTACAAGAATTTACCGAGAATCTAACTGACCCTGATAATACTTCAGATATTGATGACATAGATGATATGTTCTTAATGTTTGCTGCTGATATGGATAGTGATGATGATAGTGTTAATCAATTCTTATGTGAGTACTTCAGGCAGTTAAAGTATACATCTAGGTTTTCTCAACAGGATTATATCGATGCTATTAATGAGGGTTTAGACCCTAATGAACCGTCAGATTTCTTTCCTGCTACACGAATTCATTATGACCAGCATAATGTAAGACTCTATATTAAATTTCATTATATTGATGTTCAGGTTAAAGGGGGTAACATTGGTGACCCTCAACCTGCGTATGACCCCATGACTGTATCTGGTACCCAAGCAGATATAAGTATAGGTGCCGATAATGATGGTATTGACCCGGTAACTAAAAATGTCTATGTAGACGCTAATAATGATACATACGGTACAAATCACTATGTAACATTTAGACGTCAAATAAATGACAGTGAGTTCTTAGAGATTACTGTTCATGGATTACGCTCAATTAATACTGTCCGTTACGGTAACGATATAGTTATCCGTACTTTAGCTAACATGCCTGATGGAGGGTTATTTATCCCCTTATCTCAGAGTGTAGTTAAAGATTTCATTGGTTCAGTAGAAACAACGATATATTATCGAACACTTAATTTAACTGTATATGCCGTTGAAGAGACTAAGTTAGATTGGTATGAGAATCCTAACTTTTTAAATGCTGTAGGTATATTTATCATTATAGTTGGCGTATTAATGGGGGCAGAAGATATTGCCGTTATGATAGCCGAAGGTGTTACTTATTCCGTTATAGCTGCTGAAATAGTTATACAGATTATTATGGATGTTATATACGCTGAAGTGTTTGAGGAGGTAGCTAATCTCATTGGTGCAGAGAATGCAATCATATTAGCTATCCTATTGGCTATAGCAGGTCAAACCATTGATGCTAATACCTTTGCTGAGTTTGGTACTCTAATTGATGCTGAGACTTTAATGAAAGCTGCTACTGCTTTAATAGAGGCTTCAAATACCATCACACAGGACGATTTCCTTAATCTAGAGAAAGAGTATTCAGATTTCCTAGAAGACGCTAAGGAAGCTCAGGAAAAGCTAGAAGCGGCACAGGACTTACTGGATACCGGTATAGATATAGACTTATATACCCTAATCAGTAATAATACGTATACTAACTTTTATGAAAGTCCCGCTGGTTTTTATGATAGAACCATACACAACACCAATCCCGGTGTTGCTTCTTTGGACTCAATTCAATCTTACTTTGACAGGGCATTACGGTTGCCTTCATTAACTTAACGAGGTGTTTATGTACGGTAATAACAATGGGGGCAATATTGATATAGCATCTTTGCTTAGTAGTTTTGGTCCTAACAATACTGGTGGCGGTAACCAAGATTTACTTTCCCAACTTAATTTTGGTAATTCCAATGATGGTAATAATGACTTTTTTGGTGGCTTTTTTGATGGCTTTTTTGATGGTGATACCCTCACTAATAGCTTAACGGGTTTAGCTCAGATTATGGGCGCATGGGGTGGACTACAACAGTTAAACCTAGCTAAAGACCAATTTAAGTTCAATAAAGGAGCTTTTAATACTAATTTGGCTAATCAAGCGAATCTTACTAATTCACAGTTATCTGATAGGCAGGACCGTAGAGTAGCTGATGCAGCTCTTAATGGTGCTAATGCCCAACCAGTTACATCTACAGCAGATTATCTCAGACAGTTTGGGGCTTCTGGCACAGTGGGGGTTTAATTATGCCTATTACATGGAGAAACGTTAATGCACCTAATTTTGGTGCATCTAATCGATTACTGCAATCAGGCCAAGAAGCAATACAGAGAAGCTTTCAAGGCTTAGCTAACCTATCAGGTGATATTACTGAAGATAATAGGAATCAAGCCACTGAAGAGGCTTTAAGTCGTATTGCTAGTGTTGGTTCATTAGAAGACTTCGAGACCGCTAGAGATACTGGATTATTCGATACTTCCAGTTTAGGTAAATCAGTAGACCAAGCTAAGATACGTAAAGCACTTAAAACTCGAGGTACTGAATTAGGACAACAACAGACGTTAGCTAATCAACGTGAGAGAGAACAGGTTAATCACTTGGCTTTCCAACGTGAACAGGAGCAGCGTCCTATTAGGCAAAATTCTATGAATCTAGTAGCTGAAGGTAAGTTCCAAGAGGCTATAGCGGCTGCTGAAGGACTTAGTGATAAAACTGGTGTTCTAGATGCAATTAAACGTGCTCAACGAGCTAATACTAAGGCTGAGCGTGAGAAGATTGCATTTAATGAGGAACAGGCTCAACGCTTAGCTGCTCCTGAATTAGCAGAACAAGAATTGGCTATTGGACGTCAATTAACTACTATCGATGATAATTATTCACAAGTTGTAAATGATTATCCTGTTACTCGTAATGTTACTACAGAAGAGGAAGCCATCAAACAAGGAGATGTGATTGAAAGCATTAAATCTAATTTTAGTAACGCTAAAGAGAACTTAGATTTAAATCAAGATGAAATTGATGAAATTGATGCAGGACTTAAACGCATTACAAGTAAAACATTCAAACGACCTTTACCAGTAAAAGAAGGAGAAAAAGCTCGCAGTGAAACGTTGAAGTATCCAGGATGGGTATTAGAGCAAGCATTTAAAACTGTAGGTTTTGAGGGTGGCATATTCAGGAA
>Ga0316204_10003686_pt1 | contig 29773 bp, 28 predicted proteins | sample 6monrhotite_MG_2_FD_205661 | JGI IMG/M metagenome (GOLD analysis project Ga0316204, IMG submission 205661) | Microbial mat bacterial communities from mineral coupon in-situ incubated in ocean water Damariscotta River, Maine, United States -... | ecosystem: Environmental > Aquatic > Marine >...
TCTGACATTGTTCTTCACTGGATACCAGAATGTGTCGCGCTGTTGCTGTTGCCATGATGTTCTCCACTGTTACTGTTTAAATTGTCTCAAAATACTTTACGCAAAATAAATCTACCGGGTAGATTCCGCGCAGTATAACAGAGCTGGGCTGTCCGAAAAACGATGGAACAGTGGTGATCATAACCACATGATACGTTGCACAATGGTTCAGCACTTGTTGACTGTCAGCGGTTTAATGCCTTGCTGACAAAAAATAACCTGATAAATATTTTGAGGAATAAGGCCAAAGATATGCAAATGCAATGATATGTTGTTACTGGAGGTCAGGTAGCACATTCCATAAGGCATCGAAGCGATCCTGATATTCACCTGCGACTACCGCATTATCAAGGCGTACGCTCAGTTCGTGGGTACGTGTGAATGAAGCACGAGTCCAATTGTGGCTACCAACTACGCACACCTTCCGATCTACGATCAAAACCTTGGAGTGTAATAACGTTTCTTTGGTGTCGAACTTAACCTGCACTGCGCTCGCCTGTAGACGCTTGACAAGTGCCCGGTTGATCAACGCGCTCTTGTAGGGTTGACCATCATCATCCTGATCCAGAATCACACTGACCTTCATACCTGGACGATTGGCGGCCGCTTCAAGTGCCTCGACAAGAGGTAATGGCGCTTGCCCTATCTCGCCATCACTGGCCACCCCGAGAAACACCATTAAACTTATCGACGTTGTTGCAGCTTCAATCGCCGCTTTAGTGGATTCGACGTAGGCGTCATTCATTAATAAAGCACCTGTCGTTTTTTGGGTCGAGGCCAGTAACTGTTGTCGACGCTCGTGACGATTCAACCAGCGTATCGCTTCGCTGGCCAAAGAACCGGCTGCGCCCGATACTGATACTTGCGCACAATCAGTCACAAATGCGATAAACGTCGAGAAGCGCTCGTATGATCCTGTATCCGCCACAGGCAGACGGCGCTCAATGGCATTTGAATCACCAAAAACAAAAGATACGTCTGATGTTTCAAACACCGCCAAGGCACGGGGAATGCTCGGTGCCGACGCAAATGCCCACATCGTTGGCGAAACCAATGCAGCAACAGGCTCTTCCAGATAACTTGTGGCCTGTAACTGCTCAACACGCTCAGAACCAATGCCCCGAATTTCTCGCAAGGTCTCCAAGTCACGGACCGGCGGGCGCATCGCCAAACGACGACGAACATCAGTAGCGAGCTCGCTGCCAATGCCAGGCAAAGATTCGATCTCTTGCTGTGTCGCACTACGCAAACCCAATAGCGAACCACTTGTGGATACCGGAAACTGGCGGGCCGCTGCCAGCACCAACCAGTCTTCCAGATGACCGACCGTCCGAGCCAGAAAATAGGCTTGGGCACGTGCGGGTTCCAGTGGTACATCCAAAACCAAATGGGGTTCAACGAAACTGGCGAGGTTCATGAGCTGATCGGCAAGGTCAGCCCGCTGTTGTTTAGTCCAGGGCGACGCGAGCCCAGCCGACCACTCGTCGGTACGTTCACGGGCCGTAATTTTATCGAGCAACATTTTTCGGCAGCCCCTTTCCGTTATTCCATAGCGTCAAAAACTGTGTGGCAAGCCCATGCACCGCATTGCCGGTCAGCAAGACCGCATCCTCAATGTTTGTCGTAAACGCATCGTCCGTCCAGTTCTGGCTACCAAGCACCGCCGTATCATCAAAAATAGCGAATTTCGCGTGTGATCCCTTTCGTATCGCATCCGTTGAAAATATGCGCCGTTGAGGGACACCTGCTCGAGCGAGATACAACCCACTGGCAAGGTTTGCAACAGAAATGCTTTGGGTGCGCACATGTCCCGTTATCAATACACGAACATCAACACCACATCGCCGCCGTTCAATCAGTGCCGTGGTAAGTTCAAGCACCAAGCCTTCGAGGTCTTGACCGGGGCGGATATCATAAATAAACAGCGATGCCCAGATACGCCGTTTTGCCGCTTCAATACTCGCCAACGTAACATCAAAATAGTCACGGTCATTGATGCGTACTGCTTGCGAATCTGTGAACATCATCATGAAATGCCTTCGTATTTATCAAGCTCATCGATTCGCCGACGAAGTTGCTCGATACGGTTCTGAAAAACTAAGTCATTTTCCCGTGACACCGCCATTTCACGAACCAAACGCTGCTGGAGCCGGAAATGCCGATTCGGGTCTCGTTCATTTTCTTCCTCTGCAAGCTCAACGCTAATGCGAGTCATCACCATTGCGCTCGCACGGCTCGCCGCACGATAGGCGTGGTACAAACGTTCGAGTTTCAGCGCATTGATGCGCGCTGTAACCGCTTCATCTCGAGTCATCATCCCCAGGGCCACTCCAGTTCAATACCAGGACCATCGTTCCAGTCTGGCGTTGCCCGCCCACCACCGGGCAAATCAGCGCCGGGCACTTCGAAATCATCAAAAGCCCCGCCATCGTCATTATCAGGTGCCGGGTCCCAAAAATCATCGGGCAGACCCTCATCATCCCAATCATAAAAGTCTTCGGGTACATCCAGGTCAATTTCATCATCATCCAACCAATCGTCATCGCACAGCTCACATTCCAAGCATTCTGCAAAACAACCTAAATCGGGATAGGACATTTTTATTCCTTTTCCCTATTTTTCGCGAAAACCGAGCTCGGCCAAACTAGAAGCCACAAACATCGTGAGCTCCTGTTGCGTGTATACGGATTGGTACAGAAGCCGCAGACGTTTGATTTCACTCGGAGGATCATTCGGTGAAGTCTTGTTAATCGCACCCAGCGCCTCTGCCTTGATCTGAGCAAGGTCACCAGTAACTGCAAGTCGACGCTGAATGAGTGATGCCTGCCGCGCTGCGAGTTGCCGCGACATGGGAATTGGCTGTAGCGTCAAAGTCTCTTTGAACTCCAAGGGCATGATCGAACTCCGTGTTACGTCGTGTTGTAACGACAATAAAAGTACTTTCCCGAAAAATCCACTCTGATCTCGCTTTTCGGTAATTTTACCAGAACTATTGATTCGATACTTAATAGTGATTGAGATTTAGGCATTAAGTGTGTTTCATATTAATTGTATGGCAAAGCGAAATAACGAGTAATAGCCAAACTGGCTGTTGCGAAAAATTTCAACGCAACACTTATATTTAATCGCTTAAAAAGAAAACTCAATCGGGGAAAATTAACGATTCGAGAAGCGTTGGATTATATGGGTATCTTAATTATTTGGTACTCATAACAACAAAGGCATCCCGCTCGGTTTACAATACGCCAAGCATATGTCAGGGTTGCCCAGATTGACGACTAACCTAGCTTAGCCAATAAACTCAAGATGGATTGTTTGATCAAAGGAAGGTTGGGTGAGTTCTCAAAGCTTTGAAGAAAGGGCGAAAAAAGATCCGGCTTACATCCGACGGCGATTGGAAATCCACGGCGGTTATGACAAGAACGGCGATGTTTTTGGCATCGCCCGACCGCTTCCGGGACCTGTTTTGTTGCCGGTCAAAACATTTCACGATGCAAAAGCGCGTGAGCAGTTTATCGATGAATTTACTTTTTTTCGGTGCGCTGGTCGCTGCCCCTCCTGGTATTCCGTTCTTCTTGCAAGTGATTGTTTTTCCGGTGACGAAAAATATTCATATACCTTAAAAGGCAAGAATTACACTCCGGAAGGAGGTAAAACCTATGTTACTCAATTAATCGCTTCTGGTGAATTAGTTGTCTATTACACAGGTAGCTGGATTCCGTCGGGAGACCGTAATCACCACTTGCCGTGGCCTAAATCGAGTACAAAAGAAGAGTTTCTGCCGGTAGAACAACGGCCTTATACATTAGGGCCGCATGAAGAACCAGGATATGTGCCTCCGGTGAATTCGCATGCAACTTTTTCTATAGCGAATGATTCGAAAAATATGAGTATGATGCAGGATGAGGGAGTTGTTCCAGACAATATTCGTGGTGGTATAGGGGGCAACCTACCTTGGGTAAGTGTTAAACCAAGTTCATCAATTGGTAATCAAGAGTTTCCTATGTCGTGTGGCCCTGCATGCGCAAGGCAGATATTACAAGATCGTGGGTTAAACTTTCCGGAAGCAGATGTAGGAACAATTGCATGTTTCAATGAAGATACAGGTACTTCTCCGGAACACCTAGCAAACGCATTAAATAAGTTAGATTCAAATTCAACCTTTGTTGATGGTATACCAAATACTCCTACTATAAAGGAGGCGTTTGATGCCCTTAATTCGACGGGGCCATGGATTGCAGTAATAAAATTGGGTAAAGGTCAAAATCACTTTGTGATAGTAGATGGTATCGATAATGGATTAGTTAAAATTAGAGATCCTTGGGGGAAAAATGGACCAGGGTCAGGTTTAGGTCTTGAAGGAACTGTAAAAGTAGAGGATTTTATGGAGTTGTGGAAAATGTCGAAAAACACAACTGTATTCAGAATTCCGGGACAATAGATATGTTTATTAATAATGATGATATTGTAAAGCATTTAGAGAAATGTGGCTTATTTGCGTCAGTGCGACAAGAAGGAAATTTGGAAGTTATTGGCGGTACAGATAAAATAGAAACGTCAATCTTGTCTACCTTTAGGAATGGGTTTTCTGTAAGAGAAAATAATGACAGTTGGTTAATTTTGTTGCCAGATAAGGGCCAATTAGATATAGAAAAATATGCAGACTCTATTGAAGAGGCATTAAAGATCGTTTGTAATTATTATTCCTCGTTACCGATTGATTTTTTTAGTTAACTCAACAACCACCTGCTAAAGCTGGTGGGTTAGCATTAAGGACTAAAGTCCGGATACGGGTCAAAGACCCGTTTACTCCTCCGTTCTAAAATTATCATCGCCTTTAGGTTCAAAGTGATGATCCAAATACTCCTTGATCATTTCTTCTGTCAAGTCACCTTCGGCATTAACTGGAGAGCAATCAATATCAACGTTAATGAAAAAGAAGGCATAATTTCTGAGAGTGATCAATACTATTATTTATATGGCATTAACTTCGACTATCATTTTTAGCGCCCCACACCCCGCTCCCAGCATACAACGATAGCGTTGATTCATTTATTGGATAGGGCCACAAAGGCTCCAGTCTGGGTTGCAGTACCTACAGCTTCGTCACTTACCTTAGCATTTCATTCACGTTATCTTGTTTTTTGCCACCAGGGTACGCAGGCCCACATAAAACACCGGGGTCAAGATAAGGCCAAACAGGGTGACGCCGATCATGCCAGAAAAAACGGTAATACCCATGACTTGACGCACTTCGGCACCAGCACCGCTGGCAAAGACCATGGGTATGACTCCGGCGATGAAGGCAACCGAGGTCATGATGATGGGGCGAAGTCGCAGGCGACTGGCGGTAATGGCAGCCTGCAACGGCGTATCACCTTGCAACTCAAGTTCACGGGCAAATTCGACGATCAGGATGGCGTTTTTACAGGCAAGCCCCATAAGTACGGCAAGCCCGATTTGCACAAAGATGTTGTTGTCGCCGTCCATGAGCCAGATACCGAATAAGGCAAACAAGATACACATGGGCACGATCAGGATGATAGCCAAGGGTAATGTCCAGCTTTCATAGAGCGCAGCCAATACTAAAAATACCAGCAGTACCGAGAGTGGAAATACGATCAGTGCGGCATTGCCTTGGGTAGTTTGCTGGTAACTCAGGTCGGTCCATTCCAGGTTCATGCCGCTTGGCAGTACGTTTGCGGCAACATCGCTGACGGCGGCCAGAGCCTGGGCTGATGACATGACGCGTGGATCGGCTTGGCCGATTAAATCGGCGGCGGGGTAACCGTTGTAACGAATCACCGGATCAGGACCAAAGGTCTGGCTAACATTAACCAGACCGCCAATCGGTACCATTTCGCCATTTTGGTTACGTGTTTTCAGGTTGGCGATTTGGTCTGCGTTGTCCCGAAAGGGTGCGTCGGCCTGTGCAATGACTTGGTAGGTTCGGCCAAAGCGATTAAAGTCGTTAACGTACATTGAGCCAAGGTAAATCTGTAAGGTTTCAAACAGATTGCCCAGGGGCACGCCTTGCATTTCGGCTTTGGCACGGTTCACATCAACATCGAGCTGCGGTACGTTCGCTTGATAGGATGACACTGGAAATGTGAGCCCGGGCACCTGGGTGATGGCACCGGTCATTTGCTGGATGGCACTTTGCAGTGGTCCGTAACCCAGTCCGGCACGATCTTGCACGTAAAGTGAATAACCGGAGCCCGTGCCCAAACCGAGAATAGGCGGCGGCATGATGGCGAAACCAAAGCCTTCCTGTATCGAAGAAATCTTGCCTTGCAGTTCGGCAGTAATTTCGGCGGCCGAGCGGCTGCGCTCATCAAAACTTTTTAGCGGAAAAAAGATGGTGCCGGTGTTCGATGTGTTGGTGAATTGCAGTGTATTCAGCCCAGGGAACGCAACGGCATCGGCAACCCCTTCGGTGGATAAGGCAAAATCACTGATTTTTTTCACCACGGCTTCGGTGCGATCCAACGAGGCACCTTCAGGTAATTTAACGCCGCCAATCAGGTAAAGCTTGTCCTGGGTTGGAATAAAACCACCGGGTACCGCTTGAAACAGCATCCAGGTGAGCCCAACCAGTAATAGATATACCACAAAAACCGGGCTGCGGTGGCGCAGCATGCGCGTAACGGTATTGGAGTAGAGGTTTGAGCTGGATTGAAATACGGCGTTAAATGGACGGAATATCCAGCCAAATAACGCGTTGATGATCCGCGTGAGTCGATCCGGTGGCTCGTCGTGGCCTCTGAGTATGACGGCAGCGAGCGCGGGAGATAGCGTCAATGAATTAATGGCAGAAATAGCGGTGGCAATAGCAATGGTGACCGAGAACTGGCGATAAAACTGGCCGGTGACACCGGATAAAAATGCCATGGGCACAAACACAGCGATCAGTACCAGGCTGATGGCAATAATCGGCCCGCTGACTTCACGCATTGCCCGGTGTGCGGCGGCAACGGATGATAGGCCCGAGGCAATATTGCGTTCGACATTTTCGACCACCACAATGGCATCATCCACCACAATACCAATGGCCAGCACCAGAGCAAACAGGGTCAGGGTGTTGATCGAGAAACCCAGCAACAATAACACGGCAAAGGTGCCAATGATCGACACGGGCACGGCCAGTAAGGGAATCAGTGATGCGCGCCAGGTTTGCAAAAATAATACGACGACAATAACAACAAGTAGCACAGCTTCCAGCAATGTAGTGACCACGGCGGCAATGGAGTCGCGCACAAATACTGTTGGGTCGTACACCACTTGCCAACTGAGGTCTTGCGGGAACTGTTCTGACAGTTCTGCCATTTTTTCCCGCACACTATCCGAGAGTGCAATGGCATTGGCACCGGGGGCAGCCATAATCGGGATTGCGACAGCCTGTTTGTTATTTAACAGGGAACGTAATGCGTATTCCGATGCGCCAAGTTCCAAACGTGCCACATCACTCAAGCGGGTAATTTCGCCATTGGCCCCGGATTTAACCACGATGTCGGCAAATTCTTGCTCCGTCACCAAACGCCCTTTAGCATTGATGGACAGGGTAAATGCGGCGGTATTGGGTTGTGGTGGTGCACCGATTTGCCCCGCCGATACCTGAATGTTTTGCTGCCGTATGGCTTGCACAACATCACCCGCCGTCAGGCCACGGGCGGCCACCTTGCCTGGGTCCAGCCAGATGCGCATGGCATAATCACCTGCACCAAAAATCAATGCATCGCCCACGCCCGGTATGCGTGTCAGCTCATCTTTCACATGCAACACGGCGTAATTACGCAGGTAGGTGGCGTCATAGCTCTCATTGGGGGACAGCAGGTGCACCACCATCGTCAGGTTGATCGAACGTTTTTGTGTCGCCACCCCCAAACGCCGCACATCTTCGGGCAGGCGTGGCGTTGCCTGACTAACACGGTTTTGCACTTGCACCTGAGCAAGATCAACATCGGTACCGGGTTTGAAGGTAATCGTCATGGCCAGCACACCGTCACTGCCGGCGACGGATTTCATGTACATCATGTTCTCGACACCATTGATCGCTTCTTCAAGCGGTGTCGCAACGGTTTCGGCAATGACTTTTGGATTCGCACCGGGATATACCGCATGCACGGTAATGGTGGGTGGCACTACATCGGGATATTCGCTGATGGGTAATAATTGCAAGGCAATTAAGCCACCGGTGAATATCAGGATTGATAGCACGGCCGCAAAGATTGGCCGGTCAACAAAGAAACGGGAAAAATCCTTCATGGAAACTGACTCTCTTTTTCTGCCACGTTCAATGCTCGGCCACGGGCATGGCCCCAGGTGATGGCGCGGGGTCGCTCATGCCAATCATCTGCGGCATCACCGGCATATTGGGGAAAAATACTTTCTGTATGCCATGCACAATAATTTGCTCATCGGGTTTGAGTCCATCACTGACGATACGTAACCCTTCATAAGTACGGCCGATGTGAATATCCCGGCGCATCGCTTTATTTTCAGCTCCAAGTACATAGACATACTTGCGGTCCTGGTCGGTGAGAATGGCGTGATCGGCAATTAACAAGGCCTTTTCCGAGGTAGGTGCCAGTAGTTTTACCCGCGCAAATAAACCAGGAAGCAACTGCCCTTCCGCATTATCCAATATCGCGCGCACACGAATGGTGCCGGTGTCTGGCGCAATGTGGTTATCCACAAAATTAACGTGTCCCTCGCGCGGGAAACCCGCTTCATTACCGAGACCAATAAACACCGGCCGTTTTTTACGGCCATCACGCTCGCTCGCTGGCTGCAATTTTTTGAAATAGCGCAAATACGTCAGTTCATCGATATCAAAAACTACATACACTGGGTCAACCGAGAGCACGGTCGTTAACAAATCAGGTGTGGGGTCGGATGCAACCAGACTGCCCTTTGTCACCAATGCCTGACCTGTGCGTCCATCAATGGGCGCACGAATTTCGGTGTATGCCAAATCAAGCCGGACAAGTTGCAAAGTGGCCTCTACCGAGCGCACCTTCGCGTTGGCCTGAGCTTCAGCCGCGACACGTTGGTCGTATTCATCCTGAGAAAGCAGATTGCGTGTCACCAGATTTTTGGCGCGCCGAATCTCAGATCGTGCAAGATCCGCCTCGGCATGGGCCCGAGCCAAATCCGCTTCCGCACGGGCCAGCTCGGCACGAAACGGTTTTTGGTCGAGCACAAACAGCAGGTCCCCCTGCTTGACCATATCACCCTCGGAATAATGGGTTTTCTCAATCACACCACCAACCCGCGGACGAATCTCAACGGTATCTGTTGCCTCAACCCGACCGTTAAACTCTTCCCATGGTGTTATTTCGCGCTCAATCACCTTGGCAACACTCACAGCCGGTGGCGGGAACCCTCCTCCTTGTTGCTCTGGTGCTTTTTCGCAAGCGCTGAGCAACAGCACCAACGCCACGGTAATGCCAAGTGGCAAGATCATTTTTGTGGGCAATAACTTATCTATTATCGGTTGCATATTCATTATGTTTTTCGCTCAAAAAAGCGTCGTTAATTCCTGGGGATTCATTTCCCACAGTTTGCCAAGCGCACAGCATTCCGGTGCAGGTCACCTACATGGACGTAGACGGTAGAGCGATGCAGGCTGCCAAAGCCGAGGCCCGGAACCCAGTGGTAGCAATAGACACCGGTCGTCGCCAGTGTGACGCGACGATATTGATACCTCTCTCAGCATGCTGCCAGGCCAGTGTATTCATTTTTCAGGAATTTACCAACTGGATATAAGCGTTGTTACACAATTTATTGCATGAATCAATCGCCATATAACACAAACCATGACACGACTAAAGATTGGGAAAGTCCTTGCGTTGCGCGCAAAAGAAGCCTAAAACGACCTCAAGTATCAGCATACATTTAAGATCTAATAGGGTAACCGAAAGTCTCTAGCCCCCACATCACCCGATTGTTGCAACTAATCACGAACAAATAAAGCGAACCCCAAATGAAGTTCGCCTTAAAAGTTTCAACGATAGGAATAGCAATAAAACCTGCCCTTCCTTGAGTATATTTTGGGGGCTGTCGTTAAGAAAAACACAATCCCAGACACCTGCGATAGGATGCAGGGCAACCGGATTGTTGATATTGGCGTTAACAAAATGGAAACATACACACTCACCAGGCTTGGAGGCCAGCGCCAAAGAAGCAGCCGGATCATGCACAAGATCGTAATGGAACATACGACCATTAATCAACGAACCTGTGGAACCTTCGTTCTTCAACATAGCCTTGCAGTTATCGGCAACAGAAAGCTCACACCCAATATCCATATTAAAAAAAGTAATTGGTGGCCTTCAGCGCTCATTTCCCACAGACTCCCCAGCTGTGGGAACAGCCGCTATAATCCACTTTCACACGCTGCCTTTGGCGAACGAACACACTACCGAATGAGTAAAAATCAATGAGCCTCTCGAAAAAGCAACGCGAATTTATTCCCCTCAATATCGCCATCCTCACCGTGTCTGATACCCGCACAGAAGCCGAAGATACCTCGGGTAAAGTGCTGGTCAGCCGACTGGAAGACGCGGGTCATCAACTGGCCGAAAAGGCCATTGTTCCCGACGATATTTATCAAATTCGTGCTGTCGTCTCACGCTGGATCGCTGATTCCGAAGTACATGTAATAATCAGCACCGGCGGCACGGGAGTCACGGGTCGTGACGGCACCCCGGAAGCATTTCAGCCCCTGTTGGATAAAGAAATTGAAGGCTTTGGTGAAATGTTTCGGATGATTTCTTTTGAGGAAATCAAAACCTCAGCATTGCAATCCCGCGCCCTGGCAGGCGTTAGCAATGGCACCTATTTGTTCTGCCTGCCCGGCTCTTCGGGTGCCTGTAAAACCGGCTGGGACAACATCATCAAAGATCAGCTGGACCACCGCACTGCACCCTGCAATCTGGCGATGTTGATTCCTCGGCTGAAAGAACGCTAAAGAATGGAATTCGTTTCAATCGAAATGGTTTTCTATGTTTTGGAAGCCATCATCGCACTGGGTTTGATTGCTGTTGTTTTCTTTTTGTGGAAACAGTCACGCAAAAGCAGACATCAACGCCATACTCGCAAAGTGGTGGAATCTTTAGGTGTAAAGTATTTACACAACGTCATTTTACCGGACGGTATCGATGGCCTGGTATTTATTGACTATTTATTGTTAATCCCTGGAGGATTTGTCGTGCTGAACACACAACACAATGAAGGCCACTTATTCGGTGGTGAAACAATCGATCAGTGGTCGCAGGTCATCAATAATAAAACCTATAAATTCAACAACCCGTTGTATAACAATCAAAGCGCCTGTCAGGCAGTACTGTGGAATTTGCAACACATAATTGAAACAGGTAATTCATCTGCTGCCAATACACCTTGGCGGGTACAAGGCTGGGTAACATTTTCCAATACAGGAAATTTTCCCAAAGGTATTCCGGCACAGGTCAGTATGATTGATGAATTAAAAAATAATCTTGCAGCAATGATCAATAACGACAACAGCATTGACAAAAATTTACAAAAATCCTGGGATGCGTTGCACGACCTTTCTATCACAACCCAGACAGAGAACAAACACTAACAGTATCTTTGCATGGCCTTCGCACAACTAACCTATCGCGAGAGCTTGCGTGACATCGAAACCTGTCTTCAGGCTCAAAAGAGCAAGCGCTACTACATGGGTATTCGACCTCGAATTTCCAGAAGCACAGTAATGATAGAAGATAATATTTATACCGCATTATAATTGTTTAAAAATCATTTAAATAAAGTCACTTTTAAATCACTCTATATTTAAAGATGTCTTTCACTACATCAAGTCACTCTAAATGACAAAAAATATAAAAAAACAACTTTTAATCCGATTATTTATTGTCTGGTTAATACTTACCCCGTTGATGGCAAGCCTTGTCGCTTATCTAGAATTAGAACGTGTTGACCAGCAAGTATTAAACTTGGTGTTGTCTGAAGTTAGCACACTGGAGCAGGACGTTATTAATCAAATGGCAATAAATCCCGTTGATGTAATACCCCACCTTCAGGCGTTCGCTCACAAACTGGTTAAGCAACATTTTGTTGTTGTGGATATTTATGATGAAAACCGTTCTCATCTAGCCGAAGTAATGCGCAATGAAAGTCGTGCAGTTCAAACTGAGCTGGGAAAAAAACATCATAACTTCCCTCTTGATGAAAAAATATACCATGAAAAACTTCGCTTTAACGGAGAGTTATATATACAAGTGTTATTACCTTTGTATGCTGAATCAACAGCGCTGGCTGGATATTTTGAGGGTGTTTATCTCGTCAGAGAAGAAACATTAACTTCAATAGAAGCCCAAGTAGTGCAAATGGTGCTCTTTGTGGTTATCATTGTTTCTATTACAACGGCTACTGTTTACCCGATCATCCTCTATCTTAATCGAAAGTTAATCAAGTTTTCACGAGACGTTTTTCAAGCAAATGTCGAACTAATGAAAGTCCTAGGCACCTCTATATCTAAGCGCGACGCAACCACGGATGCTCATAATTATCGAGTCTCGTTATATGCTGTCTCTATGGGCAAATTATTAAAATTTGATGATTTACAAATGAAAAATCTAATCGCAGGCGCTTTTTTACATGACGTGGGTAAATTAGGTGTGGCTGATGCCATTTTACGAAAAGCAGGAAAACTTACCGAGCTGGAAACAATTCAGATGCACGAGCATGTTTCTATTGGCATGGATATTATAAAAAGTGTCCAATGGCTTCACGGGGCGGATGACATTGTTAAATATCATCACGAACACTATGACGGCACGGGTTACATGACAGGGTTAAAAGGGGATGACATTCCGATTAACGCACGCATCTTCGCCATAATTGATGTATTTGATGCTTTGATGAGTGAACGCCCCTATAAAAAACCCTTTGAATTAAATGAAGCCATCGCGCTGCTGGAAGCTGAAAGCAATACACATTTCGACCCCCAACTGCTAATTCTATTTATCGGCCAAGCACCCAAACTTTACGCAAATATTGGTCATGCAAATTATGCAGAGTTAACACATCAATTGTCTCAAGAAATTCGAAAGTATTTCTTTTCTCCAGCCATAGATGATAAGCATACTGTATAATTTTTCTAAACTAATGTCTCACCACTCTCAAGTTCAAAAAATGTGTTGCGCATGATATGCACGGATCATAGTTGCGGATAATTTTAAAAAAACAAACGAATACTACCATCGTCTTTAAATAATAAATCTGGCGTTACTGCTAAACGAATGTCTTCTCCGATGCAGGTTTGGTTTTGACTGGTGGGTGGTACGATGCGGGCCGATACAATCAAGCCATTCTCATCTATTTCATAGCGATGCCATAAGGTGCCTCGTGGTTCTTCAGAGCAAGCATAACCGACACCCGCTTTAGGCGTAACATTCACGGCCGTAGCTTGAGGCACTTCGTATTACATGAGTATTTTCTGTGCTTCATAGAGGCATAATAGATTTCAACTGCCCGTGCAGTGATGCTATGAAAACTGTTGAAAATCGGTAGTTTAAACCCCACTTCACCAATTAACTTTTTAACGGGGTCAGGTAAAAGATGGCTGTTGAGGTTGAGTCGCGCTAAAGGACCCACCAGATATAGCTTATCATTGTGCAGGCAAGCAATGCAGGGCTGTTGAATAAAGCACTTGTAATTCTTGGAAATGTTGCTCAAATTCTGTCGCCTCAATATGAACTGGTGTTAATAGAGTTTGCTTTTTTACCCTGACTTACTCGTTCCGAAAACACCTGACTAACAGCTTCCCTGTATGAACCATTTGAAATTTTATACTACTTTAACCAATCCCGTATTGATGGGTGGAAGTATAATGATACCTATGGACACTTTGCTCGGATTGCAATCTCGAAAATTTGCCAAAGATGAATGCTGGCTTCCTACCAAATTAGGAGATTTTGTCTTTTTAGATGACAACACGTTTGGTCCAGTACTTTTGCAAACACCCGAGATGGTTCAAATGCGGATCGCTGGCGGGTCCACAAAAACTTACAGTATTGGTTCGTTTCTAAGTAAAAATTCACGCAATATTTCACACGGGTTTGGTATTCTTATTGTGTTTGGACTTGATTATAACTTGCAGGCTCAGGTAACTAGTGAAATTCCTGATTCGTTGAAAAACATCATTAGTAGTGCATTGGAAAAGCAACCGCATTGTAAGTTTTCTAAGGAGACTATTTGGAGTTTAAAGAAGCTGCGGCATTATCGTTGACTGTGCAGCTTGTCTGTACATCTTAAATTTTTATCGATTCTGATTTTTTTTAGCTGCAAACATCAAGGTGATTCAATTAATTTAATCTCCTGTTGCTTTGATTGGAAATAAAGTAACGTTTCCATTCGCTATAAGGCGTCGCCAATAAAGGTTTCTCATTGTTATATGTTGGAACAATAAGAGTGGAATATGCATGGTAGTTACCATTTTTCGCTTGATCATACAGCCATAAAATCAAGTCGTTAGTGCCGTCGTTATTCAGGTCGCTGGCGGCAATCACTTCTATCGTGTACATCCAGTCGTTAGTTTCACGGGTGACAGCATAGTTGCTTATTTTTAAATTCTTCGGGTCCAGCTTTTGTAATATTTTACCGTAGGCTTGAGACTCCTGATTTACGGAAGAAGGAAAAGAACTTAAATCGAGGCTGGAGGATAGTAGCTCACCATAAGATACTTTTTGCTTTGATGTAATGATATTGTGTGACTTTAATAAATCAAGAGCTTCACAGGTAAGGTATTCACTGTGATGAATTGTATTATTTACGCCATCAAAAATATTTGATTTTTTTATTTCAGCTAAATAGTCCGCACAATTATTAACGCTTTCCCCAGATGTAAAACTTATCTCAATACGTTCTTTTTTGAGTGATTTATTCAGGTTTTGGTAATCGGCCATTAATGATTTATTAAAAATATATGCATTCGAAGAATTGTTGATGGAATATTTTCCACATCCACTTACAATAAACCCCAGCATGATTAGGGCTATAACTTTAATTATCATTTTTTTATTTTCTTGATCAAGTCTGACTCAAGTTTTCGTCTGGATTTATAACCATCCCCAAAGTTATCAAGAATATTTTCTGTTTCTTCCCAGTCCTGCGAAGTTACAGCCTTCCAGAAAAGAGGGGCTTTCTTTTGGAGATTTATGCCGTACTGGAATGAAAGTGACCGTAAACTTGATTTATCAAGGTGTCAACATAACTCCTCCTCCCTTGGGGTATAGCCGCTAAACTAAGAAAAAACTAAAAAAATCAATCTGATATGATGGTTTTTTTTGTAGATTTTCAACAACCTGGGGCAGTAATAGAACAACTGCTTATAACAGATGGAAATTGCTTTGGGTTATTAAAAAGCTACCGCATAGACCTACAGCCTTCTGATAATATTATATTTTTCTCTTAGCCTGACAGCTATGGGGTGAAAGGGTAAATCACCAATGAAACCAACCCGACAAATCTTCATCGGTATCGACCTCGGCACCTCCGGTTGCCGCGCCATCGCCATCAATGAAAAAGATAATATTATCGGCGAAGTGAGCGTCGCCCTGCCCCCCCCACAACGCAACGGTACCCACGTCGAACAAGACCCGGCCCTGTGGTGGACTGCTGTCTGCCATTGCCTCGATCAGCTAACAGCCACTATCGACCCACAACAGATCGCCGCTATCGCCGTAGACGGCACTTCCGCCACCTTGCTGCTCACAGACGAACATGGCACACCCCTGGGTCCGGCACTGATGTACAACGACGCCCGCGCCATCACTCAGGCTGCATCTATCGCCGACATCGCTCCCTCTAACACCGCAGCACAGGGCCCCGGCAGTGCCCTGGCCAAACTATTGTGGTTAACAGAAGATGGATTGGCTGCCACGGCACGACACGCTTGTCATCAGGCCGACTGGATCGCCGCTACACTCAGCGGGCATTTCCCGGCAAGGGGCGTCATCAGTGATTATAACAATGCACTTAAGCTGGGTTTTGATGCCCAACAAAAGATCTGGCCGGATTGGCTGAACAAGCTCAAGTTGCCTATGGGTTTGTTCCCCGAAGTCGTTGCCCCCGGCACGATAATTGGCACCATCTCGAAAGAAATTGCCAGACAATTTACGTTACCTGAAAATACCCGCATTGTTGCTGGCACCACCGACAGTACCGCCTCGTTTCTGGCCACTGGCGCAGACAACGTCGGTGAAGCCGTCACTGCACTGGGTTCTACGCTAGTCGTCAAGGTCATCAGTAAGCAACCCGTGTTTGCGCCGCAATATGGCGTTTACAGTCAACCACTGGTCAGCAACCGGCAAATACGTTGGTTGGTGGGGGGGGCTTCTAACAGCGGCGGTAGTGTCCTGAAGCAATACTTCACGCTGGAACAACTCACAGAAATGACACCACAATTACAACCCGACATACCCACCAAACTGGATTATTACCCGCTGCCCGCGCGTGGCGAACGCTTTCCTGTCAATGATCCGCAACTCGCAGCCCGGCTTGAACCACGCCCGGCAGATGACGTGGTATTCTTTCAGGGTATGTTGGAAGGCATCGCGCGTATTGAGGCAAAGGCCTATCACCTACTTGCTGAGTTGGGTGCACCTTACCCGCTTTCGGTGCGTACCACTGGTGGTGGCGCACAAAATGCGGCGTGGACGGCCTTGCGAAAAAAATTACTCAAAACTGAAATTCAAGCCGTGCAGCACACAGAGGCCGCCTTTGGCGCTGCGCTGCTGGCAAAAACTAACGGGAAAAAGATATCCATATGAACAACCCCTTCTCCGGCATTTTGTATTTTTTTCAGGGGCTTCGACTGATTGTCCAACCGGGCCTACGACGTTACGTGATAATTCCGCTGCTGATCAATGTCAGCCTGTTTGGCGGACTAATGTGGTTCGGTGCGAGCCAGTTTGAGGTTTTTATGCACTGGCTGATGCCGGAGTTTCCGGAATGGTTGCAGTGGGCGGAATGGTTATTGTGGGCAGTCTTCGCAGTGTCTGCTCTGCTGATTCTGTTTTTCACATTTTCTCTGTTGGCTAACATTGTCGCTGCGCCGTTTAATGGCCTGCTGGCCGAAGCGGTGGAAATACATCTCTCAGGCGAACGCATGGATAGTGCTGGCGGCTGGCAAAAAATGCTGCGTGAATTGCTGCCAACGATCATTGATGAGCTGCGTAAGTTGCTGTATCTGCTGATGTGGTCAGTGCCATTTTTGCTGCTGTTTTTAATTCCGGTGATCAATCTTATCGCCCCGTTCACTTGGCTGGCCTTCAGTGCATGGATGCTCGCCGTAGAATATGCCGATTATCCCATGGGTAATCACGGCCTGCGTTCAGACGAGCAAAAACAGCGACTGGGCAACAAGCGTTTATTGTCACTGGGTTTCGGCGGTGCAGTGACAGTGGCAACAATGATTCCGGTGTTTAATTTTCTGGTGATGCCCGCAGCAGTAGCCGGGGCGACAGCGATGTGGGTTAAACAATTTAAGGATTGAGTGTGTCAGGCCAATAAAAAAGGCTTCACGGTACCAACGTCGTCCCGGGCATCCCAATACACTGGGTGGAGGATAGTCTTTTGCACGAGACCATGCATGAGACGCCCGGGGTACATCGACTTCCGTAAAGCCTTTCCGACTTATTGGGTGTTTTCACACCACCTACATCACCGTCATTAAGTAGGACTGGGCACCTTGCGCATAGTTCATTTTTTACACAAACAGTTTTAAAAATATTTTCACCGTCAGGATCAGGTTGAGCGCAAATAGGTTGCGAGCCGTGCAACGCCCTCTTCCAGTCGGGCCAATGATGTGGTGTATGCAAAGCGTAGATGGCATTCTGACTGATAGGCACCGAAGTCCCGACCGGGCGTGATGGCCACGCCGGCCTTTGCCAGCATGTCCAACGCAAAGGCGTAGCTGTCGTTAGTGAACCGGGTGCAATCAGCGTACAGGTAAAAAGCGCCTGCCGGAGTAACAGGGATGTCAAAACCCAGTTCGCGCAGAGCGGACAGCAGAAAATCACGGCGTTGACGGAAGTCATCACGGTATCGACTCAGGATTTCCCGGCTTTCCGGCGCGAAGGCCGCCAAAGCAGCGTGCTGAGAAATCGTAGGCGCAGCAAGAAAGATATTCTGCGCCAGTTTGTCGGCTTCGCGCACATAATCAACAGGGGCTACCAGCCAGCCCAGACGCCAGCCGGTCATACAGAAATATTTGGAAAAGCTGTTGATGACAAACAGCTCGTCGGATACGCCCAGTGCGCTATCTACCGTGCCGTCGTAAATCAGGCCATGATAAATCTCATCAACAATGAGCCGACCACCGTGTGCTGCGGCAACGCTATGCATACTCACCAGATTATCCATGCTAACCACGGTACCGGTGGGATTCGATGGAGAGGCGAGCAACACTGCGGTGGTATCCGCCGTCCAGTGTTGCTCCAGCAAAGCCCGGGTGAGCTGATAATCAGACTCCGGCCCTACCGGCACTCCCACGGCCTCAGCCTCCAGCAGACGGACAAAGTGCCGGTTGCAGGGATAACCAGGGTCGGCCATCAGCACCTGCTCACCGGGATTCACCAACACCCCCAGTGCCAGCAATAATGCGCCCGAGGCACCCGGCGTAACGATAATGCGTTCCGGGGCGATACTGATTCCGCATTCTGTTTGGTAAAAGTCGCTGATCGCCTCGCGCAAGGCAGGCAGGCCCATGGCCGGAGTGTAGTGGGTTTTACCCGCATCCAGCGCTTGTTTTGCTGCCTCACGAATGGGAGCCGGGGTGATAAAGTCCGGTTCGCCAATTTCCATGTGTACAATATCCCGCCCCGTGGCTTCCAGTGCCCGGGCGCGGGCGAGCAGATCCATGACGTGGAAGGGTTCGATTTCCGCCATGCGGCGGGCGATGTGGGCCGATTGCCTGTTCACGGTCTTTTTTCTTTAAATCTTCCTCAGGCCGCCGCATGCAAGCGTTTGACCAGCGCCAGATCCAGATATTGAGATCCACCCGCATCACCTGCCAGCACGGTGAATGGTGCATCAGGTTCGCCCATTTGGTCCAGAACAATGACCGCATCACTAAAGTCACTGCCTGCGGTATAACCGTCTACGGTGATAATGGTCTTGAGTCCCGCTCCCTGCGCCGAAAGAATGCCGTTACGTGAATCCTCCAGGGCGATACAGTCCGCCGGACCCAGCCCCATTTTCTGCATGGTGTAGGAATAAATATCCGGTGCGGGTTTTTTCGCAGGCACCACGTCGCCTGCGGCAATCACTTCGAACCAGGACATGGCATCTGGAGCCAGGGAGTGGATGAGCAAGGCTTCCACGTTATCAGGACTTGTGGTCGTCACGATGGCCAGACGCATATCAGCGGCGCGCGCTTCTTCGATCAGTCGACGCACCCCGTTGCGTAAAGGAATTCCACCCTCTGCCAGTATGTTCACATAATGCTCAGTTTTAGCCACGTGCAATTGTTTAATAAACTCATCCAGATTATCAGGGCGTTCGAAATCAGTGTTGTATTCATCAAGGTAAAAACGCAGACGTTCTTTACCACCCGTCACAGCCAATAATTCACCATACAGTTCCGATGACCAGTGCCAATCCAACCCGGCATCAGCAAAAGCACGGTTGAAGGCGACGAGATGACCATCGCGTTCAGTATCCGCCAGCGTGCCATCCACATCAAATAAAAGTGCCTTTAATTCATTCATTTAGCGTTCTCTTAAAGTAAAAACCCTGATTATACTTACGCCCGTGGACCATGGCATTTGCGCAACAATCCATACCCAATAACGAGCGGCCGCACATCTTACCTCAGATTTCCTGGCAGCACGATGCTCCATAATTTCACCTTTTCCATACTGGCTTGCCTATTGAAATTACTCATAAAATAACCGGGTGACGCAATAAATTTGCGTAGCAATGGCTTCTTTGCTATAAAATGCGCCCTTATTTTTATACTCCCTGCCTGCTTTGATGAACCGGATTGTTGTTACCGGTAGCGCGAACAAAAGTTAGGCAGGACAGGAGCAGTTCTATGTCTATCAAAAAGGCTGTGAAGAAAAAAGGAACCACACATTCAACACAAAAAAGTGCCTCCGAAAAGGCTGCACCCATCCAAACAGCGCCGGTGAAAAAGGCTGAGACTCAAAACGTGACCGCAAAAAAAACGACATCTCAAAAAACAACATCTGTTGCCCGTAAAACGGATGATAACCACTTCACCAACTTCACCCCGTACAAAATCAAAAAGGGTGAGGAATACATGAATGCAGAGCAAGTAGAGCATTTTCGCCACATTCTGGAAGGCTGGAAACAACAGTTGATGGGCAAGGTCGATGAAACCGTGCACCATATGCAGGATGAAGCGGCAAATTTTCCTGACCCCAATGACCGGGCCAGCCAGGAATCAGAATTTGCCATGGAACTGCGTACCCGAGATCGGGAACGCAAACTGATCAAGAAAATCGATGAATCCATCGATGATCTTGGTGAAGACTATGGTTACTGCTCGCATTGTGGCATAGAGATTGGCATCCGCCGCCTGGAAGCCCGTCCTACCGCCACCCAGTGTATTGATTGCAAAACTCTGAATGAAATCCGTGAAAAACAATACGGCAAATAACGGCCTTCCGCGGATGATATAAAAGCGATCCAAAAAAATGACCGCCGGTCCTCGCGGACCGGCGGTCATACCACCTCCCTACATCGGCGCAGGTATTGCTAGGCTATAGCGCCTAGCTCCTCTACTGCCTCACTCCGCCCAGTCTCTTTTATATCCGCTCCGGCGAGTAAATCGTGCATTTGCAAACCATTAGTGCGCACAAAAGTGCTAACGTACTCAAAAGCCACCGGATCATCATGTTCCAATGCTTTTTGCACTAGTAAGCATTTTTTTCCTTTCACATAACAAGGACGTACTGCTCCATAGCGCAGGCGATGATCAGCGCCAAATTTAGCCAAAACACCGGACACCCTATCCACCCAGTCACTGGGGCGAAAAGTGCGACCATTTTGCATTGTTCCCTCAACTAACCAACTCACAGCGTACTCCTCAGTGTATTCTGTTGCTAACAACAGTAGATATTTAATATTGCTTCCTGCATCGGCCAAAATAGTGTTTCCGTTAGGGAAATATTTGGCGGCAATCAAGCTTTCTGGCAAATAACCTAAAACTTAAAATGCTTTGATCCAAATTAGCGGTTTAGGTTCATGATTCAGATAAGGCTAGACACGCTGGGCTGATACAATCGGTTCCATGTCCACCGGCCCACATCGCAGCACAGCAACAAAACGCACACCGTATCGCGGTCGTTTTGCCCCCTCGCCCACCGGACCATTGCATTTTGGCTCTTTGGTTACCGCCCTTGGCAGTTATTTGCAGGCTCGTCGTCAACAGGGCGAATGGCTGCTACGCATGGAAGATATCGACCCGCCTCGAGAACAGGCTGGTGCTGCTGACACTATTCTACGCGCGCTGGAGGCTTATCATTTACATTGGGATGGTACAGTGTTGTACCAAAGCACCCGTCATGAAACTTACGAAGCCGCATTAACGCAACTCGCTGAAAACCAGCATAGTTTTTTCTGTGGTTGCAGCCGTAAGAGCATTGTAACTAGCGGTGGTGGTCATGTTTACCCTGGCACTTGTCGAGACGGCTTACCCCCAGGTAGCGTTCCCCGCACAGTACGGGTTCGTGTGCCAAATCGCGATGAAGCCTTCACGGATGCTCTGCATGGTCAGGTCAAATCAAATTTACAGACAGATATTGGTGATTTTATAGTACGCCGTGCCGATGGTCTTTATGCTTACCATTTGGCAGTGGTAGTGGATGATGCCGAACAAGGCATTACTGATATTGTGCGCGGTACAGACCTGCTAGACGCCACCCTGCCACAACGTTATTTGCAGAAATGCCTCGGTTACTCACACCCGAAATATAGCCACCTACCTCTTGCCGTTAATCAACAAGGCCAAAAACTCAGCAAACAAAATTTTGCGGCAGCCATCGACATCCGGCACCCTAGCCCCACGCTGAACAAAGCGCTGGCCTTTCTCGGTCACCCTCCGCCTGCCGAGCTACAGGGTGCTGACCCTGCCCAGTTATTGGACTGGGCCACAGCGCATTGGGATTTGCAAAACATTCCGCACACAGCGTCTATTTGTGTTGATATTGAAGACGAATAACTACCTCGCCGCAAGCGGACGGGGCATTTATCTGTCTGAATGAAAACACGATTTTGATACAAGCAAAGGTCAATATCGAGGAGCCAACTCAAGCAACTACAGCGCTCCCCACAGGGATAGCGAAACCTACCTAGTCTCCTTTCATCGTCATATGCTCAATCTGGCATGCCTACAGTCCCAATACATCCCCCATATCATATAGTCCGGCCTTACGCCCAGCCAGCCATTGCGCAGCACGCACGGCACCACTGGCAAAAGTCATACGACTGGAAGCTTTGTGAGTAATTTCCACTCGCTCGCCGTCACCTGCAAATAACACAGTGTGATCACCAACAATGTCACCTGCACGGAGGGTTTCAAAGCCGATGGTCTTACGATCACGTTCGCCGGTGACACCTTCGCGGCCATACACGGCACAATCTTTTAAATCGCGTCCCAGTGCATCGGCCACCACTTCGCCCATGCGCAATGCCGTACCCGAAGGGGCGTCCACCTTGTGTCGGTGATGAGCTTCGATAATTTCAATATCGACCTCGTCGCCTAACACTTTGGCTGCGGTCTCTAGTAATTTGAGGCAGAGATTTACCCCCACACTCATGTTAGGTGCGAAGACAATGCCGATGTCCTGCGCTGCTTCGACGATCTGCGCCTTTTGTATTTTATCGAACCCAGTGGTGCCGATAACCATGGCGTTGCCGCGCTGCCGACATACGGCCAAATTAGCCAGGGTTACTTCAGGTCGGGTGAAATCAATCAATACGTCGAAAGCATCTGCTGTCGTGATGTCATCCACTACGGTCACATCTAATTTGCCAATACCGGCCAGTTCGCCCGCATCCACACCGACGACGGTGCTGCCCGCTCGTTCCAGCGCTACGCTAAGCTGCGCCTCATCTGCTTGATTAACAGCTTCCAGCAAGGCTTTGCCCATGCGTCCCGCTGCGCCGGTGATTGCAATTTTTATCATTTTTAGGTTTTCTCTCTCACCTTGATCCTCTCTCCCAAAAGGGAGGGGATAATTTGTGGTTATTTTTCGACGTGGTGATTTGTTGATAGCGCTTTTTACTTACAAAGTAACCGTTACCCCTGTGCTTGCCCTGCTCTGCTTTTACCAGCTGATGTAGGCGTATCCCTGCTCCTGCAATTCCATCAGGTCCGATGCACCTACCTCTACAATTTTGGCAAAGGGTAACATGTCCTCTTCAGTCCATTTCAGCGCTTTCATGGTATTACCGCAGGCATGAAACTCCACTCCGTATTGAGCCAGACTAGAAACACGCTGACGTGTTTCTTCGCTGACAGGGCGGCCTGGATTTTTAGCCAGAATGTGCAGGCCGGGACCAATTCCCACTACGACGATAGAGATGTTATCACCCCACTTACGCAGCATGGCTCCGACGGAAAACAAAATGGCTTTCTGCGTGGCCTCATCGGCCGCATTGAATTGATAGACCACTTTGTGATCCGGAGGGTCTCCCGGAAAACGTAATGCTTCTTCAGCCAGGGAAACACCACTCAAGAGGAGCAATCCGCAAGCCATTATCAGCAACAATAAATCGTTTTGTGGATTTTTCATGGCTACGCCTCCAGCGAAAATTTTTACATCAGGTTATTCCGGGCTTTACCGATCACGAAATTTTACCGTGACTCATCACATCAAGTATTGACTATAACTTAATGTCATCTATGAATTTTTTAACTCCATCCAGCCAAGAGTGTTCTTTCGGGCTGTGTTTTTTAGCGCCGTGATCGCTCATGGTTTCATCAAAATGCTTTAACAGTTCTTTCTGCTTGCCGTTGAGATTCACCGGGGTTTCAATCTGTATCCGACACAGCAAATCACCCACCGGGCCGCCACGCACTGATTTCACGCCTTTGCCACGCAGTTTGAACATTTTGCCGGTTTGCGTTTCCGCCGGGATTTTCAGCTTGACCTTGCCATTAAGGGTAGGCACTTCCAGTGAGCCGCCTATGGCTGCGGTGACAAAGCTGATGGGAACTTCACAATACAGATTGTTTTCGTCACGTACAAACAACGGGTGCTCTTTCACCGCGATTTGCACATAAAGATCACCACTGGGTGCGCCGCGCTCACCCGCTTCGCCTTCGCCACTGAGGCGAATCCGATCACCATTATCGACACCCGCTGGCACTTTCACCGACAAGGTTTTGTGTTCCTGGGTACGACCCTGGCCGTGGCAAGTGCCACAAGGGTTTTTGATCATCTGTCCTGCACCCTGACATTGCGGGCAGGTCTGCTGCAGTGAAAAGAAACCTTGCTGCATACGCACCTGACCAACGCCTCCACAGGTTGTACACTGTTCGGGTTTTGAGCCTTTTTGAGCGCCGCTGCCGCCACAGGTGGAACAAGCTACCGAGGTGGGTACACGAATTTTTGCGGTAGTACCACGTACGGCGTCTTCCAGGCTCAGCTCCATGTTGTAACGCAGATCAGCTCCTCGTCGTGCGCGCTGCTGACTGCTGCCCGGACCACCTCCGCCACTGAAAATATCACCAAACACGTCACCAAAAATATCACTGAAGCTGGCACTGCCGCCGGGATGTCCTCCTCCCATACTGGCATCCACACCGGCATGACCAAATTGGTCGTAGGCTGCACGTTTTTGTGCGTCGCCCAAAACCTCATAAGACTCCTTGGCTTCCTTGAATTTTTCCTCCGCTGCCGTGTCATCCGGGTTACGGTCCGGGTGATGTTTCATCGCCAACCGTTTGAAAGCTTTTTTCAGTTCTGCTTCGCTGGCATTGCGTTGTACGCCCAGCACTTCATAATAATCACGTTTAGACATCTTTAAATTCAGCCAGTTATAAGGTTAATCAATAAACCACATTAAACTTGGATACTGCAAGTATGACCACTTGCAGTATCCAGGATTAATGATGCCCCGAATGCGGAAACGCGACAGAGGGAAAACCCCACTGCCGCGCCGCTGGTTACTGCTGGGCACATGTCTTCCGACTTGTGCTCATACCGGTTTACTTTTTATCGTCGTCCTTCACTTCTTCAAACTCGGCGTCTACCACGTCATCGTTGGCCGTATTGGTCTCGGCACCCGCATCGGCAGCACCTTCGGGCTGGTCGGCTTTTGTCTGTTGTGCATAGGCACGTTCAGCCATTTTGCCGGATGCTTCTACCAGCGTTTTGGTCTTGGCTTCGATGGCGTCTTTGTCGTCACCTTTCATGGCCTCTTCCAGTTCGCTGATGGCTTTTTCAATAGCCTCTTTTTCGCCAGCTTCCAGCTTGTCATCACCCATTTCTTTCATGGATTTCTGAGTGGCGTGAATCATGTTATCGGCTTGATTACGGACAGCCACCAGCTCGTGGAAATTCGCATCTTCCGCAGCATGAGCCTCGGCATCCTGCACCATTTTCTTAACGTCTTCATCCGACAGGCCACTGGAGGCCTTAATCACGATGGACTGTTCCTTGCCGGTGGCCTTATCTTTGGCCGATACGTTAAGAATACCGTTGGCGTCGATGTCAAATGCCACTTCGATTTGCGGCACACCGCGTGAAGATGGCGGAATATCAGACAAATCAAAACGTCCCAGTGATTTGTTGCCAGAGGCCACTTCACGTTCACCCTGCAATACATGCACCGTCACCGCTGTCTGGTTGTCTTCCGCAGTAGAAAACACCTGTTGTGCTTTGGTCGGGATGGTGGTGTTTTTGTCGATGAGCTTGGTCATCACGCCACCCATGGTCTCAATGCCAAGACTGAGTGGAGTCACATCCAGAAGCAACACGTCTTTTACCTCACCACCCAACACACCGCCCTGAATCGCAGCACCCATGGCTACGGCTTCATCGGGATTTACGTCACGACGCGGCTCTTTACCAAAAAACTCTTTAACTTTCTCCTGCACCATGGGCATGCGGGTCTGACCACCCACCAGAATCACGTCATCGATATCCTGCGCGCCCAGACCGGCATCGCTCAGTGCAGTGCGACAAGGGGCGATGCTACGCTCCACCAACTCTTCCACCAGTGACTCCAGTTTGGCGCGGGTCAACTTGATGTTTAGATGTTTGGGGCCACTGGCATCGGCAGTAATGTATGGCAGGTTAACATCGGTCTGACTCGTGGAAGACAGTTCGATCTTGGCTTTTTCCGCACCTTCTTTCAATCGCTGCAGAGCCAGCGGGTCATTGCGCAGATCCATTCCCTGGTCTTTTTTGAATTCGTCCACTAGATAGTCGATCAAACGCTGATCAAAATCTTCACCACCGAGGAAAGTGTCGCCGTTAGTGGACAATACTTCCACCTGATGCTCACCATCAATGTCGGCCAGTTCGATAATGGAGATATCAAAAGTACCGCCACCCAGGTCATAAACGGCTACTTTGCGATCACCTTCTCGCTTGTCCATGCCGAAAGCTAGCGCCGCAGCGGTGGGCTCGTTAATGATACGTTTGACATCCAGGCCCGCGATCTTACCCGCGTCTTTGGTAGCCTGGCGCTGGGAATCATTAAAGTAGGCGGGTACGGTAATCACCGCTTCAGTCACTTCTTCGCCCAGATAGTCCTCGGCGGTTTTTTTCATTTTTTGCAGCACCCGTGCAGACACCTCTGGGGCAGCCATTTTTTTACCATGAGCTTCCACCCATGCATCGCCGTTATCCGCCTTGATGATTTTGTACGGTACCAGATCAATGTCTTTCTGTACTTCATCATCGGTAAAACGACGCCCGATGAGGCGTTTTACGGCATACAGAGTATTGGCAGGGTTAGTCACAGCCTGACGCTTGGCTGGCGCACCGACAATGACATCGTTGTCATCCGTAAAGGCCACCACTGAAGGTGTCGTGCGATCACCCTCTGCATTTTCGATGACACGGGGCTCGCCGCTGTCCATCACAGCAATACACGAGTTTGTGGTTCCCAAGTCAATGCCGATAATTTTTCCCATGGCTCCAGTTCTCCGCTTATTTTTTAAAAAGGTCGTTTAAAATTCAGATCAATTAATTAAATAGTGTTTGTAAAAACCCCGTATCAATTTCGATACGTTTTCAACTTGTACAGCTAGGTATGGGCGAAAAACCCTAATTCAAGCCTGTTCATTGATATGGCTGCCAGATTCATTCTCCGATGTTTCTGTCACGGCTTTTGATACCACCACCATGGCAGGACGCAACAGACGCTCGTTGAGTTGATAACCTTTTTGCATCACGGCCATTACAGTATTGGGTTTGTGCTCAGCGCTTTCCTGCATGGACATGGCCTGATGTTTGTCGGGATCGAAAGTATCGCCGGTGGAATCAACGGCTTCGATGCCAAATTTTTCCAGCGCAGAGCTCAGCATTTTGAGCGTCAGCGCGGTACCTTCTTTCATCTGTGCCGTCGCATCATTATTTTCAACGATGCCATCAGCCGCAGCCAGTCCCATTTCCAAACTGTCTTTGATAGGCAACAATTCCAGGGCAAATTTTTCCAGGGCAAATTTGTGGGCGTTTTCAACATCCTGCCTAGCACGCCGACGGGTATTTTCCATGTCAGCCTTAACGCGCAGAAGTTGGTTCCAATGATCATCTGCCTTGGCGCGAGCGTCTTCCAGCAGCGGCATCAGATCATCCGTAGCAACCTCTTCTACTACACCCTCCACAACTTCGCCAGTTGCTTCGATATCAAGTGCATTTTCCTCTGCTGCGGTTTTTTCGGATGGGGTTTCATCTTTCGCCATACCTTCTTCTCCAGTATTTAATTAACGCTGATTGTTTTTTACAGAACATACTCATGAAGACATCACTCGTCCGGACACACATACCCAGGGTGATCAGCATTCAGGCGTTATTGCACGCCCTAATAAACAGGCCTCACACCATTCACCTGAATGCTGATCACCCTGGGTATGTGTGGACTAATTCCGCTGATTCAAGACCGTGCCCAATAATTTTGCGGTGACATCCACCACGGGGATGATGCGATCATACGCCATGCGCGTAGGGCCGATAACGCCCAGTACACCCAGCACCTCGTCGCTGGCAGAATAAGTTGCCGTCACCACGCTGCAATTATCCAACGCCTCGTAGCCGGATTCATGACCGATAAAAATTTGCACCCCCTCTGCATGCAGGGATTTGTCCAGCAAATCGAGAATACCCTGTTTCTCGCTGAAGGCATCAAACAACTGGCGCAGACGAGGCACATCAGCCATTTCCTCGTAGTCCATGAGATTGGTTTCCCCAGCCATAATGTAATCCTGCGAGCTTCCGCTGTCAGCATCATCAAACACCTGATGCGCCATTTCGATGGCCGAGCGCATCAGCCGATCCACATTGCTTTGTGCATTTTCCATTTCATTGAGCAGGTCATGACGCACCATTTGCACATTTTTACCCATAAACTGCGCATTGAGATAAGCGGCGATACGTTCAAGCTCCGGCAACGCATAAGGGCGCGAGGTGTGAATCACACGGTTTTGCACATCTTTTTCGTTGAACACCAGAATCGTCAGCACCCGATTTTCTGACAAAGGCAAAAACTCAATCTGCCGCAAGGCTGCCGGTTTTTGCGTAGGCAGCATCACTACCCCAGCCATTTGCGTAAACCCCGACAATAGCGAAGACGCCGATTCCACCAGCTGTGAGACATCCGATTGTGGCGTCAACGTACTGGCAAGGGTCTGCACATCATTGGAGCCCAGCGGTTTAATCGTCAGCAGGTTATCAATGAACATACGATAACCCTGCTCCGTGGGCACACGGCCCGCCGAGGTATGTGGTGCACTGACCAACCCCAGCCGCTCCAGGTCTGCCATTACATTGCGTACAGTGGCCGAGCTGAGATCCAGCTTGGCATCCTGTGCCAACGCCTTGGAGCCCACCGGCTGTCCCTCGCGAATATAGCGCTCGATGAGTGTTTTCAGCAGCAGTTGGGCGCGTTCATTGATAATGGTTTCATTGACCACAGATTCATTGATTATCTGATCGTTCACTGCTGGCTCTCCGCCGTTATTAATTGTTCCAGCATGCAATGTTATACGCCCAGGATTTTGGGGTACACACTAACGTTTGCTTTTTACACCGCCTTTTATATTTTTCCAGCGTTTTCATACAATGCAAACCTACGTCTCTGATGGTTGGACACTTACCAACAACATGCTACCGTTGCGCCGCTGGCCTCAGGTGTATTAACAACAAGAGCAAACCATAAAATATGTCAACAATATTCAACACCATCGGCATTATTGGTAAACATGGCGCACCGAACGCCGGTGGCGTGCTTAAAGAGCTGCTGGTCTATTTACAGCAACGGCAAATCAGGGTGTTGTTGGACAGTCCCTCGCTGACATCCGACAATCAGCGGGAAGACTATCAGGCAGAGTATATTGAGCGCCCGGCACTGGGGGAATCCTGTGATCTCATTATCGTCCTCGGCGGTGATGGCACACTGCTCAACGCCGCGCGCAGTCTGGTGGACTACGAAGTCCCTCTGCTGGGCATCAACCTTGGTCGGCTCGGTTTTCTCACTGACGTGG
>Ga0316204_10003687_pt1 | contig 29767 bp, 22 predicted proteins | sample 6monrhotite_MG_2_FD_205661 | JGI IMG/M metagenome (GOLD analysis project Ga0316204, IMG submission 205661) | Microbial mat bacterial communities from mineral coupon in-situ incubated in ocean water Damariscotta River, Maine, United States -... | ecosystem: Environmental > Aquatic > Marine >...
GGCGGGCCGTTGATCACGAGGGCGAGGTGTTGGAGGCCTATGTCACCAGGCGCCGTGATCGTCATGCTGCACTAAGGTTTTTGCGCAAGGCCATGAAGCGTTATGGCAATCCAGATGTCGTCGTGACCGATCGGCTCGGATCCTATAAAGCCGCCATAAAGTTGGTCGGCAATGCCGGTCGTCAGGAGACCGGGCGATGGCTCAACAACCGGGCGGAAAATTCCCACCTGCCCTTCAGGCGAAAGGAACGAGCGATGGGCAAGTTCCGCAGCTTCGAGACCTTGCAGAAATTCGTCTCAGCCCAGTCATCCCTGCACAACCACTTCAGCCACGAGCGTCATCTAAACCGCCGCGAAACCTTCAAGGAGAACCGATCCGCCGCTCTGGCCGAATGGCGCCAACTTGCCGCCTGAGTTATGGTTGATCGCCAATTTCGGAGACCGGTTCGCGTTTGTCTGACAGCACCTGCCAGAGGAGAACCGCGAAATCGCGCTGGCCGAATGGCGTCAACTTGCCGCCTAATCCGGTGAAAACCCGCTAAACTGAGACCAGTTCGCGTTGGTCTGACAACACCAAGCGGCGCGCCCGCGAAGAATCATGGAATTGCCCCAGCCTAGTTCCGGTCACTGCCACCACCCACAGGGTTTTCCCGCCCGACGATATGCCGGATCTGATAAGTTAAAACTCGGCCGTTGAGCTCGTCCCATCCCTGGCCGACGTCATAGACATAGGCAATTTGCACCTGAGCGCAGCCGACCTCGATGCCCACAAGGCGGTCCACAGTCGAGGCGCGCTGATCACCGGCGAAATGCAAATACAGTGTCGTTGGCAGGGCGCCCACACCACAGCCCGAGAAACTCCACTCAGCGCGGTCGCCATCGCCCTGATTGAGGCATTCTGTGCGAACATGTTCGTCCAACTGAGGACCGAACCCTTCTCGGAGGACGAAGCCCCTAATCTGGTATCCCTTGATCGATGAGGTCCGACGTCGGCCGCGTATCTGTGAGGTGCAGACACCGATTTGATTCATGATTGCGAGGCGACTTCGGGAAGACAGGCGCGCGATGGGCGCCATTTCCTGAGCCCCGGCGGTGAGACCGCGCCCCTTGCACGGGCTGTCGATCAACACGGTCTCAGTATTGAAACTCCCATAGTCGCCGCGCTCGATCCCACCGTCATAGCCGCCATCCTGGCCAATCACGCGCTCGACCTCGACGGCACAGGGCTGATTGAATCTCTCTCGGGTTCCGAATGACCTGAAGCCGAGGTTGGAGTTGACGACGAGGGTGTAATCACCCCGGGATCCAAGCAGGGTACCGTTCGAAAGTGCCGCCGCTCTCGCCGTTCTTACGATGTAACCATCAGCAGAAGCAGGCGAAGAGAACGCGGGACCGGCAAGAGTGATCGCGACCAAAACTGACCAAAGTTTCCAACGCATCGCTCTTCCCCACATGACGTCTCGACGCGACCCTAGCAAGCCACATTTTTATCTGCAAATCGACGTGTCCGGTGATGAGATCGCTTAGCTTTGGTCTGACAGCACCCTCGTTCGCACCCGCCTACGGTGTACGCACGGCGACGCTGGTTGCGCCGACCGGTTGGCCGCCAACAGCGAAGCGGATGAAGACACGGTTCACGGCTGGCGTATTGGCGACTGCCTCGCCCGTTCCCCGCACAAAAACACCGAAAGTTGCTGTGCTGTTCCCGGGGATTGTCAGCACCTGAGAATTGTCTCGGGCAGACTGACAGGCACCGGTGACGGGATCGGTCTGGCATATCTCAACTTCAGAAACCTCCAGAGTTTGCGTGCCGGTATCTGCCGTTACCGTGACCTCGCCGTGAACGCCGACATTGGCAATCGCGACGGCAAAAACGCCAACCCGATTGCCGATCCTCGGTACGATAACATAGCCGGGATGGGCTGCGGGCGTGGCCGCCAGTGCGATGATGTCGGTCGGCGCGTCGGCGGTTGACCGGAAGGAAAGCGTGTTTAATCCGAGTCGGTAAGGCGCCGTGCGGCGGTTTTCACAATACGCCTCGATGAAAAGATCGGCTTCGACATTGCCGGTCGGGACCGCCCCAACCTGGTTGGAATTGTCGCCGAAATCGGTTTGCGATGTCACGGTGAAGACAAAGCTCTGCTGCTCTCCGGCAGCCAGATCCACCGGTGTATTTGGTGTTCCGGTAACAAGATTGTTCATGTCCGTGGTCTGGTAGGAAAATGTATTGGCGTCAGACCCAGCCAGTCTCAAACCACAGTTTTGCGCGGTTGAACCCGTGCTTTGCGGGTTTATCACCATCGCAAACGCGCTAGCCGCTAACCCGGTTTGAACGGTGCGTGTTGTTGGCAGGACCGAAGACGCCAGCGCCTGAACGGCGTCACTGAATTCGGTGACTTTATAGCCCTCTTCCCGCGCGGCGCGGGCATTGTCTGCGGGGTCCTGTGGGTCCGCACTGCCACACGGCAAAAATGGCGGCAGGAACGTACAGTTTGGGAGATCAGGGTTTGAAAACAACGTCAATATCGTTTCGTTTAGACCAGAGCCTGGGCATTGAATGGATTGGCTTTCAGAGCCATAGGACATGATGGTCATAAACCGGCAGTCCACGCGGTGACCGTGGGCAAAATCGCGCACTCCGGCGGCGAGATCGCTGTCTTCGAGATTGTGCTCAAAGCCGATATTGTGACCAATTTCGTGCGCGAAAGTCTGGTCAAAGCAGACACTGTATCCATCGCTCAGATCCGTATCATTGCCATTGATGAAATCCGAGACCACAGCCACGCCGTTGATGCGGTCTACCGCATCAATAGAATCATCAGTGCCACCGGGAACGAAGGCAACGCCGCAATTGGAGCCCGGCCGTTCAACCGACCCTGACCCAGAGTAATGCCGGCGAATGATGGAGACCAGATCGGCGCCCACCGCGTCGCGAATAGCCATCAAGCCGCTGAAATCCTGACCGGCTCCGCCCGGAACATTGTCGGATGGTTGGCCCAATGCAGCCCCATCCTGCAGGTCATAGAGGGTTTGCAGATTGGTCGCTGTTTCACTGGCGTTAAGTGGGAGCATCAGGACCAGATCGGCGCGCATTCCAGTATCGCTTACCACTAGAGCTTGATCCAGTAAGGCGACGAGATACTGGATGCGGCCACCCACGGCCGCTCCCCAAGTCACTACCATGCTCGGTGTATAGAGCACCATCAGGTCAAGTGTGCCATTGGACCCGACCCCGACGGTCGACCCGGATACACTTCCATTATCACCGGCGATTGGTATCGCCGACAGTAGCTCGGTTTCTTCGGGCAAAATGGCATCATCGCCCCAGCCTTCTGGGATGGCATTGTCGCCATGCTGGAATATGCGATGGCCCGTCCCATCGGGAATGATGTGCCAGACCCCGTCATCCGTCCTTATGCGGCCAAAGGTCTGTCCATTGAGCTCGGAAAGCAAAACCTGGCCATCCCCGTCGCCGCCGTCAATATGCCCGACCCAGATACGCGCGCCCAGTGTCATCTGGTCACGACGGTCCAGTTCAGCTACATAGCCGGGTCCGAAATTGAGGTGGATGCGAGCGCCGATCGGCATGTCCATGACGCCAGCGGCAAGCTGGTCAAATCGGAATTCGGTTCCACTTCCGCCATCCTGTGACAGGGTTACAACTTCCTGAAACATGTCGTCGGCCATGGCTAAGGGCCGGGTCGCCAGAACCAAAAGGCTCACGGCCAAGAGCATCACTGAGCGCATGTGGCCCTCCCATTTTTCTTGAATAGAATACGCTCGTCCAAAATCACAGCAAAAAAAACGGAAAAACGTTCAGGAACCTAATTGTTCAAAGATGCATGAGGCTGGGTATTGAGGCTTTACAGCCTCAATGGAGGAGGTTTGTTTCTTGATACTTCAGGGAGGGGTGTTGCGTTATGTAGGCGGGAAAGTTGCTTTTTTTGATCCACTGTAGGGTCCTGTCAGATTAAACGGCCTGTTAGCGGGCTCGCCCGCCGTGCAGCCCTCTATTTGGGACTTGGAGGGTGTTGTCATAGGAAACTCGGTGTTTGCGGGTTAGCTGATAATTTGCGCGCATGAAGAACCCATTTCGCTATTTCAAGACTTCACCTGAAGTGATCCGCCTGGCGGTGATGATGTATGTTCGCTTCCCACTTTCGTTGCGGAACGTCGAAGATTTACTCCATGAGCGCGGCATCGATATTTGCCACGAGACCGTGCGGTTCTGGTGGAACCGGTTTGGGCCGACGTTCGCAGCCAAGATCCGGAAGAAGCGGTCCGATCGGCTCCGCGCCTGGGCCCAATGGCAATGGCATCTGGACGAGGTATTCGTGAAGATAAATGGCCAGACGCATTACCTCTGGCGAGCCGTGGATCACGAAGGTGAAGTGCTGGAAGCCTATGTGACCAAGCGCCGTGATCGCCGTGCCGCATTGAAGTTTCTACCCAAGGCTATGAAGCGATATGGAAATCCCGAAGTCATCGTCACAGACAGACTTTGCTCTTGCCGCGCCGCTATGAAAGTCATCGGCAATGAGGACAAGCAGGACGTAGGGAGGTGGCTCAATAACAGGGCCGAAAACAGCCACCTACCATTCTGCAGAAGAGAACGCGCCATGCTCCGTTTCAGGCGAATGCGAAGTCTCCAGAAATTCGTCGCCGTCCATTCTTCCGTCCACAATCACTTCAATCTAGCGCGCCATCTCAACGACAGAAATTGGTTCAAGAAAAGCCGGCAGACCGCGCTGACCGAATGGCGGCATCTTGCGGTCTATTTCACCGAATTGCTGACAAACTGAGGCCGGTTCGCTTTGGTCTGTCAACACCCACATGTCCGCAACCCGCAATGATCAATAATCACTCATAAAAACCCATTCTAAACGGGGGCCGTCCACACATGGCACCACCCTATGGCGAACTCACCGCTACGCTGGTCGCGCCGACAATCACTGCCGAGCCGTTCGTAAACGTGAGAAATATCCTATTAGTAGCTGGCGCGTACTGTAACGCCCCGGTCGATCGAACGAAGATGCTGAAAGTACGTGTCTCGTTTTCAGCGAAGTTTACCGTCACCGTTGATTGACGTGAACCAATGCAGGCTCCGGTGCCTGCATTGGTCTCGCAAACGTCGATTGTCAGCGGCAATGTCTGCCCGCCTGTGCCAGGCGTGATGGTAACTAATTGCGTTGCGCCAATGTTGACCGCCGCAACGGAGAAGGCCGATGCCTGCGCCTCCGGCACGGCCAAAACACCATTGGCTGATGGGGTTGCAGCAATTGAGATAATATCTGCACCGGGAGAAGACGACGCCGTCAGAGCCATAGTCGTAACGCCCGAAATTGACTCCGTTGCGCGAATATCGTCGCACAGAAAGACCGGAGCTATATTCGATCCGTTTAACAAAGAACCAGGTGTCAACAATAGCACGTAAGACTGGCTGAAACCGGCGGGAAGATCTACTGCATCACCATTATTTCCCAATGGCTGATTGGTCGCTGGATCGGTTCGCCGGAAGGTAAATGCACCATTGAAATCAGCTGGCGCCTCTATCCGGCAGTTGGTTCCGCCTGCTCCGAATCTGGCTGGGTTTATAATCGTCGCGAAGGATGTGGCGGTATTACCCAAGGTGATAGACCTCGCATTAGGCAACATAGCAGCGCGCAGCCGGTGCGCCGGGTCGGGACCCTGGGCCCAGCTCAACAAGAACAAGCCTTGCGCGCCACCCTCACCGTCCAGTGCGACGTAGTAGTTTGTGTCTGTAACCGCCATGAAGTCGATCGACCCCGTCGTCGATTGTGACAATGCCGCTGCTCCGTGCGCGTTTTGATCATAAGCGGCGAGGAGCGCATTTGTTCCGCCTGTTGCTGTAAATGACACCGGCCCGTCGGCTGGGGCCTGCCAAGTCAGCCAGACGGATGCTCCGCCCGCAGGACCGCCGTGTTGGGATTCCCCGCTCTCTAGGGTCGCGTTAACATTGGATAAGGTTAGCGACCCGGTCGCGCCTGCCAGCGCTCGTGGGCTAGTGAGATCGTCATTGGCCGGAATATCTCGCATCGTCACGGCCAGATCGGCATTGCCTGCGGCACCGCTATACCCGTCAATAGCAATGGCATAGATTGTGCCAGCCATAGCTGCAAACTCGACACGGCTTTGAGTATCCGAAGGGAAATTTATGTCGTCATTTTGACCGACCACAGACAGCGCGCCGACGGCGCTCCCTGTGTAAACTCCCAACATCGTATCAAAGCTTGCGGATTGAGTTTGTGCTCTGACTTGACCGGAATCAGGCGCCGTCCAGAGCCACCATAGAGACGAACCACCGCCGGCGGCGTGGTCAGGCTCCCCGGTCTCTTTGGATGCGCCGACACTGTTGAAAGATACGGTCTGCGACGCCTGGTTTAGAATCAGAGCATTAGCGAAATCATCATTGGTCGGCGGTGGGGTCCCAATCGCCATGGTCGCGGCAATTTGCAGTCCTGGCGCCTGACCATTGGCAGAAAACGTAATCATGCCGAGATAGTTTCCAGACGACAAGCTAGCGGGATCAACGCTCGCCCGAACAGTCACGCTGTCATTGGCGGACAAGGTTCCACCTTCCATCGCAGATGCAGGACGGTTGATCGACGATGCAATTGCGCTGCTGTTGATGATGTCCAGCACAAGCCAATCGGCACTCGCGGTCGCCTGCCAGGAGATCTGCCCACCGCTGGTGTTTGTGAGTGTGTAGTTCTGGGTGGTGTAATCGGCAGGGTCGCTGCCGCTGCCCGCGGCATTGAAAGCGCGAACCGGGCTCACCGTCATAACGCTCGCAACGGTTCCACTGCCGCCAACTGCCAGCTGTGCGTCGGCAAGGTCGACCCGGATTCGAGGCGAAGTGACATTGTTATTATTGTTGGCGATTGGCACCCCAGTAGCCTCCAGCGCATTTTCGATGGCATCGATGCTCGCCGTAGGGTGACTTGCGCGCAAAAGGGCCACCGCACCTGCAACATGGGGGGTTGCCATGGACGTACCAGAGGCCGTTGACGCGCGGCCGGTGCCGCTGTCCCCGATCGACGGGCGAGCAGAACGAATGGATGAACCCGGCGCCAGCATGTCCACCAACGGGCTGGAGTTCGAAAAACCCGACAAGGCGTCGCCGCGTGTAGACGATCCGACGGTGATAGCGTCTGGGATACAGCCAGGCGAGCTAACGCCATTAGAGAGCCCCTCATTGCCTGAAGCGATAACGGTCGCAACTCGTGCATTGCGCAACTGTCCAATGATCGTATTGTGCAAATGTGACGTGCAGCCCGTCGACGCAGCGCCACCGCCCAAACTCATATTAATTGATGCAAGGCTAAGGCTTTCTCTGTTAGCATAAAGCCATTCGAGCGCACCCAACTGATCGCTAGAATAGCTGAGCACACAGGGCGTGGAGCTGCCGCAGCTAGCACTGTCGGTAAAGCGCGAAAAAACTTGGACCGCGACGATGTTTGCTCCCGGAGCTATCCCGAGCAATGTGCGCGCCGCATTTGACGGGTCCACGAAACTTCCCCCTGCAGCAATCCCCGCGACGTGGGTTCCATGGGCGCATCCTTCAGCGCCACCGGGGTCATCAGAATGCTCTTCACAATTATCGCCCGCTCTCGATGTGATGGTATCGGACGCCGCTCCACCCGGGCATAGGCTGGTTGAATTCCCGCTGGTGGTCGAAAAACATGCTGAGCCAAAAATCCGGCCGACAAACATCGGGTGTTCATGATCCACGCCGGTGTCGAGGATGGCAACGGCCATGCCGGCACCGGTATTGCCACCATTATGGAGCGCAGTCGCGCCGATAAGCGGAGCACTTTGATCAAGCACTGTTCTGGACAATGTGTCCGCTTCAATCCGGCGCACGTCGAGGTCTTGCGCCAAGCGGATGATCTCCTCGCGCGATAACTCCATCGCAACGACCGGCGTGTAGCGAAACTCACGCAATATGCGCGGCATATTATCAGTCGGTTCGGCCTCGGCCAACCGGGCCGCGGGCAAGCTGAAAGCCCGCATCATCACCCTATCGATGATCCTTCGGAACCGAGATTCAGGATTTTCTGTCCCGATGACACCATCCGCAGCCAGCAGTTCTGAGGGCGCTGCGAGCCAAACGATCACCCGCGCGCGCTGTCCACTTTCCAAACGCGATAACGCGTGGTCATCAAGCGTAACAGGCGCGCCAAGCGCGGCACCCCAACCAAAGATGAGCAATGTAAAAACCGCAAGTATACGAAACATTATTGCCCCTGAACCGTAACGAAAACCTGCGCCTAGTCTTATTCTTCCGCGGCTATGTTAAGGGAAGGCCGAGCACAGTCCAGCCGCAAAATTCGGCTGACTGGATATTGTCAGATTAAACGGCCGGTTATCGGGATTCCCGCCAAATTGGCTGGATGAGCAAGAATCCATTTCGCTAATTCAAAACATCGCCTGAAGTCATCCGCCTAGCCGTCATGATGTATGTTCGGTTTCCGCCATCGCTCCGTAACGTCGAAGATCTGCTGCATGAGCGCGGGATCGATTTGAGTCACGAAACAGTGCGGTTCTGGTGGAACCGATTTGGCGCGATGTTTGCTGCAGAGATCAGGCGAAAGCGCGCCGATCGGATGCGGGCTTGGACCCAGTGGCAGTGGCATTTGGACGAAGTTTTCGTGAAGATAAACGACCAAACCGCCGGCTTGCCGCTCCCAATTGCGGCGGACGACTGACGCTGTAAGCAGAAAAATGAGCTTCATTCATTCACGCCTCGTGAAACAGTGATTTGTCACACAAGGTGTGAGCCCCTTCCTCTCCGCCACACCCCGCCTGTTCTTTTTCAGGGCTGTCTTACAGCTTGAATTCGCGAATGATTGGCGCATCTTCGTCGCCGGAGGCTGAATCATGAAACGTGCTGCGACTCTTCTTGTTGTGCTGGGTGTCTTTCTCGCCATGACGACCATCGTTGTTATTCGCTCGCTCGGCGGTGAAGAAACGAGCGCGTCGGGATGGAGGGGTGGCAGCGTTCCCGTGGCGGCCTACGAAGTCGGAACTTATGAATTTGCCGACATTGTCGAGGCGCTCGGGACCGCGCGAGCCAACGAAACCGTCACCGTGACGGCGCGCGTGTCAGATACAATTTCGGTGGTAAATTTTGACTCCGGACAACGCGTGGAAGAAGACGACATCCTCGTTGAGCTGACGGAAGCCGAGGAAGCCGCCGATCTCGCCGAGGGACGCGCGACACAGCGTGAAGCGCGACGGGAACTGGACCGGGTTGAAGACCTGATTGATCGAGGCATCGCCCCGCGCCAACGCCTCGATGAGGCGAACGCAGCAGTGGAACGGGCCGCCGCCAGAGTCCGTTCCATTGAAGCGCGATTGGCAGATCGTATTGTTCGGGCTCCTTTTGCCGGAGTGGTCGGCCTGCGCGAAGTCAGCGTCGGCAGCCTCGTTCGTCCCGGCGATCCAATCATCACGCTGGATGACGCGTCGATCATCAAGCTGGATTTTTCTGTACCCGAGCGGTTTCTGGCAGCCCTCAATCCCGGAATTTCCATCGCCGCTCGGACCTCGGCTTATCCCGATGAAATATTTGTTGGCGAAATCGCACAGATCAGCAACCGTATAGACCCTGTCACAAGAACGATCACGGTTCGGGCCGAAATCGACAATGCATCCAATCATTTGCGTCCGGGGCAATTAATGACCATCGAAATCAGGCGCGACCTTCGAGATAGTCCGGCGATCCCCGGCTCGGCCATCACGCGTTATCTGGATCAGAGCTTCGTCTTCGTCATTGGAGAACGCGATGGCGGTAACTTTGTTCAGCAACGCGTCGTCGAACTAGGTCTGAGAGATGGTAATCTGGTTGAAATCACAAACGGCATCGTCGCGGGCGATCTTATCGTCGCCGAGGGCGTTCATCGCGTCCGCAGTCAAATGCCGGTAACGATCACAGACACCCGATCTCCGGCGACCGGGCAAGCCGGAAGCACGACGCTCCTGACGAGCCAGCCATGACCCTCTCCGATATTGCCGTCCGTCGTCCGGTCCTTGCCTTCGTTGCCAGCGCACTGATCATCGTATTTGGTATTTTGGGTTTACGCGAATTGCCGCTGCGCGAACTTCCGGATGTCGATCAACCCGTCGTTTCGGTGCAGGCAGAATATCCCGGCGCCAACGCCGAAGTTGTTGAAAATCGCGTGACTCAAATTATCGAGGATCAGCTGTCCGGCATCGACGGCATTGAATTGATCCAGTCATCGTCGCGTGATGGAAACTCCAATATTTCCATCACTTTCAATCTTAGCCGCGATATTGAAGCTGCCGCAAACGATGTACGCGATGCCGTGTCCCGCATTGCAGACCGACTGCCGCCAGAGGTCGAACAGATCGAGGTTCAAAAGCAGGATTCCGACGCTCGGCCTTTCATGTGGTACGCGCTGATGTCTGACCGGATGACATCGGAAGAGCTATCGGATTACGCAGAGCGATCGATGATTGACCGCTTTAGCGTTATTGACGGCGTCGCGCGTGTGAGAATTGGCGGACAGCGTCGTTATGCCATCCGTATCTGGCTGGACCCGCAAGCGATGGCTGCTCGCGGCATCACCGTATCGGATATTGATACTGCACTGCGGACACAGAATATCGAGGTGCCCGGTGGTTCGATCGAAACGCCTGATACCCAGATTGTGGTCCGGGTAGAACGTCTGTTTTCCGAGCCTGAGAGCTTCGAGCGTCTCCCGATCGGGCGCGGCGAAGGAGGGCACATCATCCGTCTTGCCGAAGTCGCAGAGGTCTCGCTCGAGGCAGAAGAGCCGAGAACCCTTTTCAGGGGGAATGGCAATAATATGATCGGATTGGGTTTTGTCCGGCAGAGCCAGGCAAATTCCGTTCAGGTCGCAAATGATGTCAGTGCTGAAGTCGAACGCATTCGACCGAATCTCCCGGAAGGCATGACGTTGATTGTCGCTTCGGATGATACAGTTTTCATTGAAGAATCAATCCGCGAAGTCTGGCGCACCTTGTTAGTTGCAGCCACGCTGGTTGTTCTGGTGATCTATCTTTTTCTGGGTAGTTTTCGCGCAGCGATCATCCCAGCGGCCGTTGTGCCGGTTTGCTTGATCGGGGTTTTTGCCGGACTGGCGACTGCAGGTTTCTCGATCAACATTCTGACCCTGCTGGCTCTGGTCCTCGTTATTGGACTGGTCGTCGACGATTCCATTGTTGTTCTGGAGAACATTCAGCGCCGCGTTGATATGGGTGAAGGCCCGGCCCTCGCCTCACTACGCGGAGGGCGTCAGGTCTTTTTTGCGGTCATCGCGACAACGGCCGTTCTGGTGGCGGTTTTCGTGCCTCTGGTCTTTCTCCCCGGTTTTATCGGCCGGATTTTCAACGAACTCGCCCTGACCATCGCAGTGGCGGTAATCTTGTCGAGTTTCGTGGCGCTGACCTTGTCCCCGATGATGGCCTCCAAACTTATCAGGCCCTCAACAGAAGCCCGTGGCCCGGCGCGTTGGGTCAATGAGCTTGTGCGCCGTATTCGCCGCAATTACCGGACCAGTCTGGAAATTGCCGTCAAAACCCCATGGATGATCGTACCGGTTGTTCTGGTCGCACTCGGCGGGTCAGCCTATCTGCTCAACAAGCTACCTGGCGAACTGACCCCGCCCGAAGACCGAGGGGCATTCTTTGGGTTTTTCTCAGGTCCAGAGGGTGCCAGTTTTGACTATATGACCCAACAGGCCGAACAAGTTGAAGACATCGTCATGGAGTATGTCGATAGCGGTGAACTGCGGCGGGTTCTTGTTGTTGCCCCCGGCTGGGGTGGTTCCGGATATAATTCCGGCATAGTCATTGGCACAATGGTGCATTGGGACGAGCGCCGGGATGGCGGTGAAATTATAGGCGAGATCAATGGACGCTTGGGTCAATTGACCGGCGTTCGCGCTTTCGCCTCAATGCGGTCCGCTATTCGCGGCGGCGGCGGCGGTGGCGACGATATTCAATTCGTACTGCAAGGTCCGGATTATGCCAGTCTGGACGCCGAAGCCGAGCGCTTGCTGGCGTCGATCCGCGAGAGCAATCCCAACTTGATGCGGGCCCGAAAAGACTACGAGCCAACGAGCCCAAGGCTGGTCGTCAACATTGACCGTGAACGCGCGGCAGACCTTGGCGTCTCAGTCGCGAATATCGGCCAGACTTTGCAAACACATCTCGGCTCGCGCCGCGTCGGCCAGTTCATCGACCAAGGTGAAGCCTATAACGTGATTATGGAAAACCGCCGCGATCAGCGTTCCAGCGCCCAGGATCTGGAAACACTTTACGTCTCCGGTCGCGAAGGTAGCCTGATCCCTCTTTCAAACTTGGTCTCGATTTCGGAAGTTGGCGAAGCGTCCTCGCGTAATCGCGTCGATCGTCAACGCGCTATCACCATATCCGCCACGTTGGCGGAGGGATACACGTTGGGCGAGGCCGTAGAATGGTTGGACGATTGGGCCGGACGGGAACTCGCGCCGGGCTTTTCCACCACGTATCTGGGCGGTGCCAAGGAGTTTCTCGAGGCCAATTCAGCCCTCCTCTTTGCCTTCGGCATGGCGTTATTGATCGTTTTCCTTGTTCTGGCAGCTCAGTTTGAGAGCTTCATCCAGCCTTTTGTGATTATGTTGACCGTACCTCTTGCCGTTACTGGCGGATTATTTGGTCTGGAAGTCATTGGCTCCAGCCTGAATATCTACTCACAGATCGGGCTCGTCATATTGATCGGTTTAGCCGCCAAGAACGGTATTCTCATCGTGGAATTTGCCAACCAGTTGCGCGAGGAAGGCCGGGATGTCTTGACCGCCACTCTGGATGCGGCCGAAATCCGCTTTCGGCCAATCCTGATGACCGGTCTATCGACGGCCATCGGCGCGGCCCCGCTTATGTTGGCCAGTGGGCCCGGTGCAGAAAGCCGGATCACGATCGGCGTGGTGATTTTCACAGGTGTGACCGTCGCCACGCTCTTTACCCTTTTCGTGATCCCGGTCGCCTACAGCGTTCTCGGACGATACACCAAGACACCAAACTGGATGACCCGTCAGCTGGAATCTCAAGCCGAAGATGCGGGCGGCGAAGCTGTGACCAACAGTCAGCCACAACCCTGATCACACATGCGTCAGCACACTCTATGCATGGCAGACCCATCACCCTATCGGGCGACGCCCACGAATTCCTCAGTGAAAAATCTAATAATTACCGGCAAGCCTTCAGCATGAACCCACGTGGAACGTTCGAGTGCATTACTCTCTCCGACTCCTCCCAAATGATGTAAAACCTTTACGATTGGTTGGGGAAGAACCGGACAATCGCGCGAGCCGACTGATGGGGCAATAACCGGTTAGATCGCTGAACATGAAGAGGCAGAGGTTTGTTCGCATTCGTCTGACGAACACTCATGCAAATAATAGATTGGACAAACTCAAATTTGTTCGGGTAGGCACGCGGTCGAACTCTCTGGAAATCGGAGCCATAGGTGTCAAAACTATTCCACGGCCTAAAGGCAATTTTTCCGGGCTTGCTCCTTGCTCTGGCGATAGCTGTCGCCGCTCTCTTGATCGGGGAGCATCTTGGCGGCCCCGTCATGGTGTTTGCACTCTTGATTGGAACCGCATTCAATTTTCTCTCAGACAATAAGAAATGCGTGGACGGCATAGGTTTTTCCAGCCGGGTTATCTTACGCGTCGGCATTGTCCTGCTCGGGGCGGCTGTAACGCTCGGAGAAATCGGCTCTCTGGGCCCAACCGTCATCGGGCTCGTGATTGGATTGGTCTTGTTTGCACTTGCCGGCGGTTGGATTTTGGGTCGAGCATGCGGATTATCTTCAAATCACGCGCTGATCTCGGCGGGAGCAGTCGCAATCTGTGGCGCTTCCGCGGCGCTCGCCATTGCGTCTGTTCTCCCATCATCAAAGGAAGGGGAGCGGAGCTTACTGGTCACGGTTGCGGGCGTGACCGCTCTCAGCACGCTCGCCATGATTGGCTATCCGATCCTTTCACGGCTATCGGGTTTTGACGATGTAACGGCAGGCATCTTCATGGGGGGCTCAATTCACGACGTTGCTCAGGTGATGGGCGCAGGCTTCATTTATTCTGACGCCGCCGGTGAAACGGCCGTGATTGTCAAGTTGATAAGGGTCTCTCTGCTGGCTCCAGTGGTCGTCATAATCGGACTTCTCCATCGATCACCAGCAACGGTGAAACAATCGCCTTTGCCGCTATTCATCATTGGCTTCATCATCATGGTCGGTTTGAACAGCGCAGGCTTCATCCCGGATTTATTTCGCGACATCATTTTGCAAACATCGCGCTATTGTCTGGTTGTCGCCGTAGCAGCCCTCGGCGTCCGTACCAATCTCAAATCGCTGGCTATGGCCGGTTCCGGACCGATCACAGCGCTTTTACTTCAAACATTCGCTATCGCCGGAATGGCCTGGTTAGCACTCTATCTGTTTTTCTAATGTCACGCCCGCATCACGGTTTTGACAACCGACTGGCAAGGTCAGCAAGAACCCCCATATCAGTGTACCAATTAACGCCGTCGGCGAAAGGAGCAGACCATGCCCAAAACCTATGAAAAAGACTCGAAAATCATCGCAAACCTGTCACCAGAACAGCGCCGAGTTACTCAGGAAAACGGGACGGAACGTCCCTTCACGGGCGAATACAATGACAATAGAGAAACCGGGCTTTACGTCGACATTGTCTCTGGCGAGCCGCTTTTTACGTCAATGGACAAATTTGACAGTGGATGCGGCTGGCCCAGCTTCACCAAGCCCGTTGAGAGTGACAACGTGAGTGAGTTGCGGGACATGACGCATGGAATGGTTCGCACCGAAGTCCGGTCCGCCAGTGGTGACAGCCATTTGGGCCACGTCTTTCCGGATGGGCCGCAAGATCAGGGAGGATTGCGATATTGCATCAACTCCGCCTCCCTCAAATTCATTCCTGTCGCTGATCTCGTGGACGCAGGTTATGGTGAGTACACCAAATTATTCGCTGAAAAATAGCGCATCCGGCATGCAGGCAATTGCTTGCATGCCGCGCCGCCTATCGGCTTTATAACCCACATGAAAAACTGGCCGAACCATGTCCTCTGAAGAAACGCTTCGATTACTACCGCAATTGCTTCGTGCAGGTGACTTTGGTGGGGCGGAAAACCACCTTCTTGCGGCACTAAAGGTAGATCCAGAACACCCTGCTCTGAACGCATTCGCAGCCTTCGTTTCTAGCAATCTGAGCAAACGTGAAGCGGCCATCAACTTCGCGCGAACCGCCGCTAGGGGCCTTGAACTGTCACCGCGTTCTGTGGCTCAGGCGGCTAATTTACTGGCGCAATTTCGCCATTTTGATGAAGCGCTCGCGGCCGCGCGGGCAATTGATATCGCCGCCATCAACGACCCGGTTATTCTTGATCAAGTCGGCGCATGCTTTACCGCGTGTGAGGCCCACCAAGAGGCCGAGGCCGCCTATGCAAAGCTTGTCGAGTTGATCCCCAACGAAGCGCGCTGTCGGTTCAATCTCGCCGCGGCGCAACGTTTCAACGGGAACCTCGTCGACGCAGCGACAAATTTCGATCTTGCCTGCTCCTCCGGCCCTCAGGCAGCTGAGGCTGCCTATGCGAGATCATTGTTGCGAAAAGCCAAGCCCGACCAAAATAATCTGGATGACCTCAATCGGCGTATCCAAATGGCCAACATGGATCCTTTTTCTTACGCCTCTTTAATCTATGCGAAGGGCAAGGAGTTAGAAGACCTGAATAAATGGCCCGAAGCGTTCAGCGCTTGGGCGGATGGAGCAAGAAAGTTGCGCCTTTCGAGACCCTATTCGGTCGAGCCCGAAGTGGACGCCATAAATGCGACCATCGACGCATGGCCGTTGGCAACCATTCCATACAAAAAGGCGGAACTGACGCCGGTCTTCATCGTCAGCCTCCCGCGCGCCGGATCGACTCTGCTTGACCGTATTTTGTCCAACCGAAGCGACGTCATTTCGGCAGGAGAGACCGAGGACTTCATCGTCAGCCTGCTCGATGAACCCACTCTGGCGTCGCTTAGCCATCCGGTCGAAATGGCTCGCCAAACTGCCAATATCGACATCAAAGCCGTAGGTGAGCGATATCGCACAGCACTCAAACGCCGCGGATATTCCAGTGGACACGTTATCGATAAAACGCCAACCAATTTTCTCTATGCTGGTTTGATTGCGCAAGCACTGCCTGAAGCCAAAATCATCCACGTGGCGCGCGACCCGCGTGATGCAGCAATCGCGACTTTCAAGACCCTTTTTAGGGATCGATATTTCTGGTCATACGACCTCAACGATCTCGCGACCTATTTCTCAGCCTATCAATGCCTGATGAAGCACTGGCTTGCCAACTGGCCCGATCGCATCGAACGTATCAATTACGAAAATCTGGTTCAAAATACAGAAATCGAAGCGCAGCGAATGACGAAATTTCTAGACCTTGAGTGGGACCCCGCCTGTCTGGATTTTGCCAAAAATAGAGCCGCGGTGTCGACGGCAAGTGCTGAACACGTCAGGCGACCTGTTTATGCCTCGTCGATTGGGCATTGGAAGAATTTCAGCGGCCCTTTGGAAGCTATCCTTCCTCAACTCGCCGGGCTGCGCCACGATTAGCTTTGATCAACACTGAGCGGGCCTTCAACCTGTGTCCTTGGATTTTGGCAGAGATCATGCGCCAGAACTCCGATCAATTCGCCGTCCCGATCCCGAATGTGTTCAATAGATCGACATGGGTTTCGCTCGGGAATATCTCTCAGAAATATTGTGCGGCCCTCATTGATATGAACCTCGGTCACATCCAGCTCGCGAACCGAGGCCAATCTCTGACTCTCATTGATGATTAAACATTCAAATCGATTTTGCCCGCTTGTGAGCACTCGGACAGCTGTGTTTGCTTCACTTGGCGAATAAGCATCAATGGCGCCGACCGCGCCGGGCACTTCATCGAGACACATCAAAATCTGAATGTAACGCGCCAGAACATCCCGGCTCCAATCCCATTGCCCGCCATCCTCGCGACCGCACCCTTCATAAATTTCGTTCCCGATGCGGATCGAAGAAAAGAATGGCCGCTCTATTCCGTCAGGGTCCTCACAAGGGCCGGCCTGAAAGGCAGCCGAAATTGGTAAATCGTCGGACGATGCGGAAACAAATCTCCGGTAACCATCGGCCAGATGATCCGGCGCTGGTCTCAATCGAATCTGGATCGGGTCATGCTCGGCCACGACCATGCGGTAATCCGCGAATATATCGCCCTCAATCTCATAGAATCGGGCCGATGCCCTCCAGTAGGGAGCTTCACCATGTGCAGTCATGACATATGGCGTTTCGGGTCGTGTCCCTGCGAACGCCGCACCTGCAGCTGGGTATTCAAAACCTGAAGATGCCAATCTGCCACCGCCGGCATCCGGAGAAGGCGAAGCCGGTGCGACAACGAGATTATCGTTGCTTTCGGAACCGTCATTATCTCCCGGTGGCGTCGGCATCGGCAAAGTCACAACAGGTGGAGCGGAGGGCGGAGCGACTGACGAAATCAGGTCATCAGCATTCAAATCGGATGGCGTGCTCGCACACCCTGCCAGAACCAGACCCGTCAAACTCAACATTGCAATTATACGAAGCATTTCCCCCTCCCCGGCGGAATTAACCAGACTATACATGCAAATCGGCACAAGGCGAAGCCGCTCACCTTCACCTTCCGCTAACTATGTCTGACAACCGAATCTTTTCGTTATTCATGCATTATCACGACTGGATCAATTTGATCGAGGATGGTGACTATGAGCAAGCGGCGCTACGAAACACAGCCCATTTCGCCTGCAAATGACGTCTCGCCAGGGTTTGCTGGCATGGAAGACGGGCGCGGTAGAACCGCGACTCTCGAGACCATGCGGGCGAATATCGCACCTCCCACCAACCGGATTGACCGCGCCACTTTGAGCCGCGCATTGCAATTGATTGATACGGGCGTCATGGCCAGCCTGGCGATAGCGGCATTTGTTTCTTTTTCCGCTGATTTCTGGCCGATCTTGATTTTTCTAAGTGTCGCGACCTGCACTTTCCGTCTGTCTCATTTGTATATTATTCGGGCACGGAAACCGGCATGGCGGCACATCGCCACCAGTTTAATCGGTCTCAGCCTCGCTGGTATGGCTAGTGTATTACTGGTTCAGCTCTCGGATACCTCGCTAACGCTCGCTGCCATACAACAATCAACCGTCGCTGCCGCGGCGTTGATGACCATACACACCGTCTATGCGTTTTTCATGGAATATTGGGCTCGTAATGGACGCCTCGCCTCAAATGTTGTGATCGTAGGGGCCACGGCAAACGCCCGCCGCCTGATCACTTCCAATGAGCGCAGCAAGGCCGTGAACATCCTTGGTGTTTTTGATGATCGAAAAACGCGCAGCCCGTCCATACTCGCGGGCGCGCCTTATCTCGGCACCTTACAGGATTTGACCAGCTGGCCGCACCTGCAAGAGGTCGACCGCATTATCGTGACGGTCACGCCGCATGCCGTAGATCGTGTCCAAGCACTTCTATCCAACCTGTCCGGTTTGGCACAACCCGTTTGTCTTCTGCTGGACTTCGAGCACTTCAATCCGAAAAAGCAATCTTTGGAAGAAATAGCAAACGCTCCGGCGGCTCGATTGACCGGAAGTCCCGCGACGCCCGGCTGGATTATCGCCAAACGGCTTGAGGATCTGGTTATTGGGTCCCTGATGTTCGCCGCCGCATTACCGGTAATGGCGTTGCTGGCCGTTATTATTAAACTGGATTCTCCGGGCCCGGCCCTCTTCCGTCAAAAACGCGAGGGATTTAATGGCCGCCTGATCGAGGTTTTGAAATTTCGCTCCATGCGCAATGATCCTGCTCCAAGGGATGGTTCTGTGCGGCAGGTTGAACGCGATGATCCGCGCGTGACACGGATTGGGCGTTTTATTCGCTCAACCAGTCTGGATGAGTTACCTCAGCTCTGGAATGTCCTGAAAGGCGAAATGTCGCTTGTCGGCCCTCGCCCTCATGCTCCGGGTATGAAGACAGGCGCAGCGCTGACATCCAGCCTCGTCGGCGAATATGCGCATCGTCACAGGGTAAAGCCGGGCCTGACGGGATGGGCACAGGTCAACGGATCGCGTGGACCATTGCACACACCGGAAACCGCACGCGAACGCATCCGTTATGATGTCGAATATATCTCGAAGGCTAGCCTGTGGTTTGACTTCTGGATCATGTTGAAAACCGGGCCCGCTTTGCTCGGTGACAAGATCAATATTCGTTAAGGCCGGAGTGTGTTGCGCGACCAGTAGCGGCGCAGAACATCCATCATCGGCGCATCTCTTACCCGGCTCGTGGCGTCCGGGTCATTGCCGAAAAACGGATTCCACCCATTCTCGACTTGTTCATAGTTCCCCCAGCCGGACGGCCAGCTGAACCATGCCGAATTTGCACCTTGCTCCTCCATGGACTGAAGTCTCAAGCGTGCAAACTCCGGAGCATTGTGAGCCCATCGACGCACCCCCCATTCTCCGACCATCCATCGATCGGAAACAGGCCGCAAGACCTGAGCCGTCTCGACAGAAAACGACGCAGCGCTAGGGGCATGCGCATGGGTATAGGCAAATGGTGAGTAGTCGTGAATTGCAAGCACGGTGTTTTCAATCCCCGCCAAATCCAGCTCATTTTCATTCGAAAGATTTGCATACCCGTCAGGGCTGATCAGTAACGGCGTCAGGGTATCAATTTCACGAATCGCGAGCGCCATTTGACGGGCCATTTGAGGCCATGGAGAACGCCGCGCAATATGACTTCCATTAGGCTCCACCATAGGCAGATAGCCAGCAATCGATGGGTTTGACTCAAATTGTCGAGCGGTGTGGATCCACATCTCGGCCCAACCTGCTTGCGCCTCAGAATCATTCCAAACGCGTTCATCAATCATCGACGCCGGAAACCAGCTATCGCCATCATCACGATGAAACGTAAATTCGGAACGCCCAGGGCCTGTCCGGAACCCGATGACCGAGTAGAGGCCATAGCTCGCACATCTTTCAACCAGCAGAGCAAGATGATCAGCGATCTGGTGATCAATCCGATAAGGCCTCGTCTCTGTGAAAATTCCAGGATGAGAGAGAAGCGCTAAATTGGCGCCGGACTGGGCGAGACTGGCAAGCGCCGCATCAGTAATCGGAGTGCCCACCGGCCCCGGTCCAAGAAATGTATCGCCATCTATCGCTGGGTAGACCCGGCGCTGTGGCAATACAGCCCCACGAAGATGTGGGCCAGTGGCATTATCCCAAAGGTCGATTTTCTGGCGCGGCGCGGCGCGCTGCCCACCAAGAAGAAAAGACGCCCCGCCGGCTATAAGAACCGAGCGGCGGTCCGGTCGGATCACCATGCGTAAAATGACGCCAGTTTATCGGCCTTACGTAAGGCCCGCCGCGGTAAGTTCGCCACATCTCCCAATGGAGCCTTTGAGAATGCTTCAGCCAGTGATCTCGCGGCGCCTCGCAAAGCTGCAGGGGCGGACTCTGTCAGAATGCAGCCCTGAGCGAGGGGAATTTGCCAACTCCCCAAATTGCGTTTGAAATCATAATCGCCTGGCCCCAGCTCGACGCTATCCATGCCTTTTTCGGAAGCAAACCTCACCTTTTCGAGAAGAAGAAGCAGACCCGGGCTAACTTTGTTGAATGCCGGGTCATACGCTGGAAACCAGTATTGGCAGCGTGTTTCACTAGCCATACCAACGTGAACCGCCGCAATTTTGCCGTCGATATTGAGCGTGGAGCAGACACCTCTGAAACGGTCAGATCGCTTCTTCATCAAGGCCGCCAGCAAGTCGCCCGTCCAACGAACCGAAAACACATCGAAGACGTTTGTGCGCTGATACTGTTGGCTTTTCCAGGCCATCATCGCTGCAAAAGCTTCAGGACGATCATCTTCCATTCTGAACTCAAAGCCACCATCGACATCCTCGAGTTTGCGGCGGCGCGAGCGAACATTGCGAAAAGCCTTTGGCTCTGCCTTAGCCCGCCTGCTTTCAAAATCATCATAGCCATCGGACATATCAATAATCCACGAACCATCCTGAACCGTAGAATGTTCATCCCAACAGGCTTGCAGGCCTAGTGCGCTATGAAATTCAAACAACGGAACGCCACCGGCTTTCAACCAGGCTTTCAAGTCAACATCACGCCCCGGCTCGGCAATAACGCCATGTACATCCGAGAGCGGTCCGGCGAGCGGGCGCGCATACCCGACCTTGCCCATCTGCATCGGAAGAAAACCTGCAATCTGCCCTCGCTCACGAACCACCAGCACACGAGTGTCCGAACGCACCTCTTCGCAGCACTCGGCAAATTCCAAACGAAAATACGGGCTGGCAAGTGCCCGGTCATGATCCGTAAATACCACCCAAGCCTCACGTTCAGACGTGGTTAGCTCGCTTGGCTTCACAAGCCGTGCGTCAATTGAGGATGCCATCCACCACTCCCATTATTGTCAAAAGAACATAGCGCAATAGGGTTTCCGTTTCCTTGCAGCGCATTTGGAAATGTTCACGCGATTTTAGGTGCTTTTGTGCAAGATGCTCGCTTCAATCAGGGAGCTGCGCAAAAGAATGCTCGGCAAGCACATTCTCGGATACCTGCCTGTGCAGATCGCTCGCGCCATTGTCGGCTTTGGTGGCGTGGCCGTTTTGACGCGCCTGATGCCCGCCGAAATGTACGGCCAGTATGCGCTTGCGCTTGCCGCCATGCACATTACAGCGATGGCTTTCCACACATGGCTGGATGCCGCTGTGGCACGGTTTCACGCTCGTGCAGACGAACGCGGCCAGCTCGCTTCTCACCTCGCCACCATCTATTCAAGCTTTGCGATTGTCGGCACAGGCGTTCTCGTTATTGGCGGAATCGCACTTTGGTTCGCGCCTTTCAGTGTCGAGCTTAAATCCGCCCTCGGATTTGGCCTAGCAGCCTTGACGCTACGCTCCCTTCTGGCAATCGGAATTGAAACGCGTCGGGCCGCCGGAGAGATCGCCTCATATTCCATATTTGAGACCGCAAATGTACTCGGTGGCTTTGGGCTCGGGATCGCCATCCTGATGGCGACACCACTCGGCGCGGCTGGACCAATTGCGGGAATGGCCCTCGCCAGTCTCATCACCCTGTTTTTCGAATTTCCCACGCAAGCCCGCAAATCCGGCAAAGGCAAGCTACGCACGCGCCGGGCGATGGTTTATTTCGCTTATGGCCTGCCAGTCTCCATCTCTCTGGTGTTCGAACATTTGCTGTCGGCCGGCGACCGTTTCCTGATCGCGGGTCTAATGAATGAAGCCGCCGTCGGCATTTATGCGGCGGGTTATGGCCTCGCGGATCGGACCATCGACATTCTATTCATCTGGTTGGGGACGGCTGCAACACCGCTCATGATCCGCGCTCTGGAGAAGGACGGTCCCGATGCCGCGCGCGAAGTCGCAGGCCAGTCGGCCCGCATCATGGGCCTGATCGGTTTTCCGGCGGCGGCTGGACTCGCACTGGTCGCTGCGCCTCTATCGACTGTTATGGTCGGCGAAGAATACCGTAGCGGGGCAACGCTGATCCTGCCCTGGATCGCGCTCGCCGGGCTGATGAAAGGCCTAATGACCTATTATTTCCACGAGAGCTTTATATTGAAACGCAAGACACGTTGGATGGCCGCAATTATGGGCGGGGCTGCCGTTTTTAACATCGGCCTCAACCTCGTACTGATACCTGTGTTCGGCATCGCAGGCGCTGCTGCCGCAACCCTGGTTTCATACACGTTGAGCCTGGTCGCCTGCGCGGCTATTGGACGATCTCTCTTCCCGCTTCCCTTGCCCTGGTTGGATTGGGGCCGATCCGCCGTCGCGACCGCCCTCATGTCGCTTGCGGTCTACTGGCTCCCGATTGAAGGTCCCGCCATTTTTGTTCTGTTGGGCAAAGCATTGGTCGGCGGCATGGTTTTTGTTGCAGCTGCATTGATGCTCAACATTGCCGATTGCCGCAACTGGTTGGGCATTGCCCGAAACTGGATTCGTCCTGCGGAGGCTTCTTCATGAGCGAATATGCAGATTATTCAAACCGTGCCGCTACGTTGACGACAGGCATTCAGCTATCGGTCCTGATCCCCTTTTATCGGGATGATCCGTCGCCCTTGGCAAATGCACTCGCCAAACAGGTGTCCGAAGGCGATTTGCCGGTCGAAATCGTCCTGTTTGATGATGGGGAGCCGGATTCTGAATTGAACAAGCATGTTGCTGCTGCCCTCGACCAGTTCACGACACCCGCCCGTCTTCTGACGGCGCGTCGCAATATCGGCCGTGCGGCTGGACGCAATCGCCTGGCATCTGCCGCAATCGGTGAATGGCAACTCTTCCTGGACGCCGATATGACCGTCACCGACAGTTTTTTGCGGACATGGTTGGAACAGATAGACGCGTTCGAATTTGATGCAGCATTCGGTGGATACACTGCCGACCCCGTGCAGCATAGATCACACAATCTCCACGCCGCTTTGGCAAAAGGCAGTGATGAAAACACGGCCCAACGCCGCAATGAAATCGGTGCAACGGCGTTCTGTACAAGCAATCTTCTCGCGCGATCAAAACTGATGCGCAAAGTCGGGTTTGACGAACATTTCACCGGTTGGGGATGGGAAGATGTCGACTGGGCGGTGCGTGCAGATCAAACTGGCCATTTGGTCCATTTCGATAATCCAGCTGGTCATGCCGGCTGGCAGTCGCCAGCTGTTTTGCTCAGCAAGTTTCGCGATGCCGCCCACAATTATGGGCGGTTACTTGAAAAACATCCTGAACTGTCAACATTGCCGAGCGCCAAGGCGGCTCGTGTTTTGAAATCCATCCCCGGTCAGGCCTTATTGCGCGGTGTCTGGGCACTTATGGCTCAATCACCTATGGCCCCAATGAAAGCGCGCACGACCGCTCTTAAACTATGGCGCGCCAGCTGGGCTGCGGACGCGATTTAACGATGACAGACAATGCTTACATTCCCGCATCCGGCCTCAGTGGCAAACTGAAACGCATCCAGGCCCGCCTGTTTGAACGCGATCCAATCCATATCGCGCCGGAACAGCTATATGTGTCCGTCACATTTGATGATTTTCCAAAATCAGCTGTGGAAGCTGGCGCGGTCGAGCTTGAAAAGCGCAATTGGCTCGGCACCTGGTATGCTGCCGCGGCTTTTGCTGGCACCGATACACATCACGGTCCCATGTTCGACGCCGAGGATATTCGGCGGCTCGAGGGAGCTGGACATGAAATCGCCTGCCACACACTCAATCACGCGGATCTGGGACAAACGTCTGCCGATGCCGCCCTCGCCCAGTCCAAGGCAAATCGCGATGCCTTGACAAATATGGGGCTAAAATCCGGACTTCCGGCGTTCGCATACCCTTATGGAGAGGCATCGCCGTCCAGCAAACGTGTTCTGGCGACAAAGTTCGAGACGCTGCGCGGCGTCAGGCCTGGCATCAACCGTTCGGGAGATGATCGCAACCTTCTTAAAGCCGTTGGAATTGATGGCGGAGAAGACGGCATCGCCACTGCTAAAGCCTTTGTCGATGAAGGCAAGGCCCGTCCCGGTTGGCTGATTTTCTATGCCCACGACATTCAGGAAACCCCAACCGAATGGGGCTGTACGCCGACGCAATTTGTAGAATTACTAGATGTCATTCAGGCGAGCGGCGCGAAAGTCCTACCGGTCACACAAGCCTATCGCTCGCTAACGTCTTCATAGCGCCGGGGTAGAGCCAATCGTGCTGCCGTGGCGACGAACAAAACCCATGTAATGCCATTCCGCTGCAACAGATTGCTTTCCGACACGCTGATCAGCGCGACCAGAATAAGAAAAATCAACGCCCAGAAAACTTCAGGCCCGCGAAACAATCGCCCAGCCGCGCGTCCGATGGACATCAGCAATGACAGGGCCATCAGAATAACGCCCGGAAGGCCGATACTCAGGGCGATTTCCAACCAACCATTATGAGCTGTAGGCACCGGCCATTGTGTTCGTTGGCGTACCCAATAGGCCGGACCATAAACCCCATCCCAGAATGCGCCATACCCAAATCCCGTCCACGGACGAGCATTTACCTGATCGGCCAAAATTACCCAAATATCAGTCCGGCCGGTCAAGGTCGCGTCACGCCCCAGAGCCTCCAGAATAGCAACCGGTGCTATCGAAAAAGCCAGAACGGTGATGAAGGCAATAAGTCCCCCACCAATCAGGATTAGCGACGAAAAACCGAAACCGCGGCGGATAAGATGGATGGCGGCAATTCCTGCCAAGGCCAACATCAGGGCGAGTAATGCTGTCTTGGACGTCGACATCAAAACCATGCCAGCCTGAAACGCTGCCAGACCCCACCAGATCACCTTGTGTCGAGGCTGACAAACCGATGCGGCCAGCGCCGCAGTCGTGCCGAAAGCCATCATCGCGCCCAGTGTGTTTTTCTCCCACCAGATACCCTTCCACGCGCCCACATGGATGTCGTGGTGAACGGCAATACCCGGAAAAGCCAGAGACATAACAGCGCTCATCACGCCGAGCACAACAAAGACGACAGCAAACAGCGTGATCAATTCGCGCCAGTTGAAGCGCGACGCCAGCAGGAGACCAAAAAGCGTTGTCATCACCAGCGCAAAGCCCCGGCGTTGTGTCAGCCCGGCATCGACCGACCACATGAAAGACACCAGGCACAAAATGGACAAAGTCAGAATAAGCGGCGTTCGCCAAAGGACTTCCAGTGTGCGAGCGGGCGTAATGATCATCCAGCCAATGGTGAGCGCATAAACCGGCAGCCACATCACCCGAAGGATCGCTGCGCCTTCCGGATCCGGAGAATCAGCGAGAAGCGGTCCGAGCAAACCTTGCGATACGAGAAAAAGGATCACGCCAGCCAGAAAAAACTCCAGCGGCCGCAACACATTCATTCGAGGAGCTGCTCTCAAATTCTGAATATGAGCGCTAACGTCGGTCAAGCGGCGCGTCGCGAAGCATCCCGCGACCGATTGCAAACGATTCCGGCCACAATGCCGCCCCGGCTTTCAATGGCTTCACGGCGGGCCGCTATAGAACGTTCATTCCAGCTGCCTTCATCGGCGACAAGAATAACACCATCGGCATCCCCTGCGATCGGCAAAGCTGAACGGCTGGCGCCGGGAGCGTCAATGACAGCAAGATCGATGCTACCCCGCACGGCGTTCCAATACTCTTTCGCGCCGCCAAATTCCAGGCGCTCAACCCCCGAACGCGCGCGTTGAAATTCCGTGACATAGAGGTGGCTGGCACACTCTTTACCAACAAGCCGGGCCTGCGCGCCATGCGGTTCTGCCCGCCAAAAAGTATTTCGACCGAAGGACGCGTCAAACACGGGCGCTTCAGGTTGCGCCAAGGCGCGAGCGTGGGAGTTGCGGGCAAAATCCAGATCAAACAGCCAGACCCCGCGGCGAGATCGCTCAGCTGCAGCACGGGCAAACTCGCGAGCAATGGTTGAGGTTCCGGCGCGCTTGCTAGCTCCGAGGAACATCAAAACACGGCCCTTCCCCCCGGGTCGGGCAATTGGCTCTAGCTGGTCGACCAGCGCCTGCATTTCAAATGAGAGATTAACCATCGAATCGCCGCGAATCATTATTGAGACCACAGCATTCACCTGATCGGTTAACGCCGACCCAACGCACTGCCTCTATCCGGCATTCGTGCCAGCACCGGAATGCCCGCTACTCGGGATGGCATCGGACCCACAGCCTCTGTCGTGTCAGCGGTTCTGACAGGTCGAGGCGCGCGCTGGCGCTGGGCCGCTGGGCCGACATGCCGGGTCCAATACCCCCGCAGCAATCCCATAAGAATGGCCGCGCCAGCTGCAAAGATAAATGCAGCGGCCACGCCGAGTTTCTTCAAAGACGACCCTTCAGGCGCCGCAAAGGCGCGCTCGACAATGCGCACGGCATCGGCACTGCCCGGTGGCCGCGACTGTCGAGCTTCCGCTTCAGCCTGTTGAGTTGCAAGCGCAGTCGCAGCGGCCGCGGTGGCGTCAACGTTTTGAGCCAGCCGGCGGTATTCCGGGGCCAGACCACGCAGCCGAGTTATTTCATTTTCGGCAGTATTTAACTGACCGGAGATTGTCCGGCCGCGCATGGTTTCAGCCGCCGCAACGGATTCGAGGCGTAATTGCTCTTGAACCAATCCCTGGCGGACGACATTTACGCCAGTTCTACGTTGGCCCAGCCCCTCGACGCCACCACCGGCAATAAACTCTTCAAGCTCTGCGATTTCACGATCAAGCGCCACGACCGGCGGCGCTGTTTCAAGATAACGTGACAAGAGGCTTTCCCGCTCCAGGCGCTTGTCGATGAGAAGGTTTTCCGCGCTGCTATCTACGTAAAGATCAATGTTTGGCGGCATTTCCGCGACTCGTGCCGCTATGGCCGCTGCGGCTCCGGATGCAGCCTGTCGCTCCGATTGGGACGTCGCCAATGAAATCTGGAGAGCGGCGATTTGCGTCAGAAGCGCAGAAACATCGGTATCATAATCGGTGATATTGTTCTCGGTTAGAAACTGGTCCATCGCTTCAAGCGCTGCCGAGTAGGCTTGGTCTGCTTGAGCACGTCGGTCGGCGACGCCTGTTGCACCATCCCCCGTCAAGACGACTTGTCGATACTCCAGATAAGCATCGACGATGGCGTTCAGAACGGTTTCGGCTCGCTCTGGGCTATCGGCTTCAATCACCGGGATCAAAACCGAGGCGCTTGGCGCGCGAACGACTGAGAAACTCTGCCGCATTGTCCGCAGAGCAAGCGCTTCGCTACCGCCTTCCGCCAGCACCGCGGATGGACCAATGTTTTCCAATGCAATGCGCCGCACGGTTTCCGAATTCATAATTTCGGATTCCGACTGCATAACCTGCTCGATAATAAAGCCATCACCAGATCCGGCCGCACCCGGCGTCAGGTCTTCATCGTCCAGCAAAACCAGCAAACGAGCGCGTGCTTCGTAAGTTTTATTCAGCAAAAGATACGATGCCGCACCGCCTGCCAGAAACAGGACAAGAAAAATTCCGATGATCATGCCGCGCTGCGACCAGATCATTTCAATCAGATCATACAGGTCCAGCTCCCGCCTCTCGTCCTCGGGACGGGCAGTATCATGCGGCGGTCTGGAACCGGATCCGTTGTGTGTACGACTCATGAAAGAGACAAAAACGCTGCCCGGTTTAATTTTTCATTATCCGAACCGCGAAAGGTTGTTGTTCAGGTAAGAATTTATCAAGCGAGTTTTAGCAAATGCGGATTTCCGTTCTGATACTGGCCCTTTGTCTGACAGGGTGCGGCACCGCCCGAACCGTTACCAATGCGGTGACATCACCTTTTAGCAGTGAACGTGAGCCAGATTATTGGAGTTATGCAGGTGCGCGGCCCGAAGGCTCCGTTGCGCCGACCAGCTGGAATAATATCGAATTTGTGGAATGGCGTTCAACGGACCCGGCTTTTCGCCTTTATCCCGGTGATGCCATTGATGTCACCGTTCACACGGCCAGCGAACTGAACCGGACGGCGACAGTTGGACCGGACGGGCGAGTGAATTTGCCCCTCGCAGGCCGTGTCATGGTAGCAGGACGCACCGATTCCGAAGCTGCCAGCGCCATAGCCGACGCTTATACGACCATGCTTCGCAATCCGATTGTGGAAGTCACTGCAACGAATTTCGCACCACAAAACATCATTGTTGGCGGGCAAGTCGCCACACCGGGGATGTTTGAAATGCCATCGCGCATCGGTGCGCTGGAAGCCATCATACTCGCCGGCGGCTTTCAGAACTCTGCCGCGCGTGGCGATGTCGTCGTCTTACGACGCTCTCCCACCGGGGATGGCTTGATGATGCGCACGGTCAATCTGCATCGCGCTCTGCGAGGAGATGGTCAGGCCGACCCCTTCCCGCTGCAGCGATATGATATTGTCTTTGTTCCACGCTCGACCGTCGCCGAAGTCACATTGTTCGTCGAACAATATGTCTACGGCATCTTGCCACTCGATCAGGCATTTTCATTCGCCATCGCGGACGCAATCAACAATTAGACAAATATATTAGTGACGCGTGCTCAGCCATTCGCGTGCTGCGCGCTGTGCAGAGGAAATTTGCATACCGTCCATCTCGTCCGAGATTTCCTGACGATAGTATTTCGCCGCATCACAGCCCATCAGGGTCGCAAGATTGAACCATTTGTGGGCTTCCACATAATCCACCGTGCCACCTTGGCCGGTTGAATAGAGAAGTCCCAATTTGCAAAGATCATCGCCCGTCGGGTCCGTGTTGACCACATTGTGCGCTTGTGCCGTTTCTACATCAGTGAAAGCCATTTTGGCCCCCGTTATTTGGCTCTCATGCCCGACTTGTTGTCGGATTAGCTATGAGAGCGATCCACCCAATGCCCTGAACCTCTTGGCCCCGGACAAGTTGGAGATTCACCGCAGAGGTTTGCCATAAGGTTAAGAAAAATCAGGGTTAATCGAATTAAATGGTTTATTTCCGTTAGGGATTCTTGATATCGGTTAAGGGGTCTGAATCAGGTCTGAATCGTGAAATTGACTCCTTACCAAAACACCCGCTTTTGTTAGGAGAGATCGCCAAAACCTTTCTATTCGACGATTTAAAGGTGATGCGGCAA
>Ga0316204_10003688_pt1 | contig 29763 bp, 27 predicted proteins | sample 6monrhotite_MG_2_FD_205661 | JGI IMG/M metagenome (GOLD analysis project Ga0316204, IMG submission 205661) | Microbial mat bacterial communities from mineral coupon in-situ incubated in ocean water Damariscotta River, Maine, United States -... | ecosystem: Environmental > Aquatic > Marine >...
TCTATTATGCGAGTATTAGCCACATATCGACGAAACATGCTGTTTTATCGATAAAATGGCGCGGACGGAGGTTTGAGCCTCCAAAGCGCCTCTGGCTTTCAATTTTGGGGGGATCAAAATGGCCAAAATATTCGTACGTACTTGTCTACAGGTGGCGCTGGTCAGCGTCGCTGCCGGCTCTTATATCGTAGTGCCCGCAACGGCTGGCGCACAGGAAGCGGAACTCGAGGAAGTTGTAGTTACCGCGCGCAAGCGCGAAGAAAATCTGCGCGACGTACCGGTTTCGATATCGGTAATGGATTCAGGTCTGATCCAGGACGCGGGCATTCTAAGCCAGCAGGACCTCTTCGAAATGACGCCGGGCCTGACGTATGACGATGGCAACAACTTCGGCGATCGCAATGCCGGAGCACCGGGAATCCGCGGCATTCAATCTCTCGAAATTGCGTCGACCAGGCAAAAAGCTACGTCCTTCCTGGACGGGATGCCAATGAATGGTCAGGGCGGTTCCTTGCAGTTTGTCGATGTTGAGCGAATAGAAGTCTATCGTGGCCCACAGAGCGCGGCGTTTGGCCGCTCAACCTTTGCCGGTGCGATCAACTATGTATCCAAGGATCCGACCGACGAATTTTCGGCATACGTTGCCGGCAATTTTAGCGACCAGGAACGTACCCAATATGAAGGTGGCATTAGTGCCCCGATTGGCGACAAGGTCGGTTTCAGGATCGATGCCAACTATGAAGATGTCCGCGGCAACCCGGACTGGGACTCAAGCGATGGTTATGAGCTCGGCAAAATCGAGAGTACGTACTTTTCGGGTAAGTTGAAATTTAACCCAACAGATCGGATCGAAGCTGAGTTACGCATCATGCATCTGGAGACAGATGACGATAACGGCGTGAGTTACTTCATTACTGATCCAAGCTGCCTGAACTACAACTACACCGACCAGCAGGGTCGGGCGCAAAGCTACAAGCGCGGCAGCTTTAACTGCAATACGTCGGTTCCCGACGGCGGCGTGCAGCGCAACCATGATACTGCAGCGACCTATGACATAGCCGATCCGGACTACTGGCTGGCGGCGAGTTACGCAGCTCAGGTGCCAGCCGTGACGCTGGAGCGTGACCGCTACCAGGGCAGCATCAGCTTTGAGATTGGCGAAGGCTTGTTGCAGGTGCAGGCCTATCATTCAGAAGATGAGGCACAGCGCTGGCAGGATGCGGACCGCAGCGATACGCCGCTGACGATCGCTATGGGCATGGTTGGAATGAACTCCAATACTATGGCCGATCCAAACATGATCGAGGAGAACTACGCTGAAGTACGCTGGGTTTCGCCAAGCGACTCGAAGCTGCAATATGTCTTCGGCGCCTCGTATTATGACTACGAATTCCTGACCAATATTTATTCGCAATACGCGGCTGTTGTTGATCCGGAAATTGCCGCTCAGGTTGGTCCGGTTTCGCCGCTGCAAATCTTTTCCGAAGATGCGAGTAACGTCGGCGTGTTCGTTAACCTGACCTATGCGGCGACCGACAAGACCACACTGTCGTTCGAAGGTCGTTATCAATCTGACGACATTAATAACTTCAACAATGTCACCGGCGACGACTTCAACAACAAGACCACATCCTTCCAACCGCGCATAGCGATCAACCACGCACTTTCGGATGAAGTGTCACTTTACGGACAATACGCTACCGGTAATAACCCGGCGGGCGTCAATGTTAACTTCACCAATCCACAGGCTATCGATTCGATCAATATCGCGAATACCGGCAACGCCTTTGGTCCGGCAGTGATTACCTATGACGAGACCTCGTATCTTGAGTTTGACGAAGAAAAACTGACCAACTACGAAGTCGGCATGAAGGGCAGTTTCGCAGATCGCAAAGTAGACGTTGCACTCGCGCTGTACTACATGGAATGGGAAGACATGGTGCAGCCGTACAACCTGAACTGGGATGGCGACTGGAACGACAATGGCATGGGCGGATCCTTGTATGCGCCACCCTTCACCATGAGCCGGACATTCATCAATCTTGGTTCCGCGGAGTTTTTCGGACTCGAGGGTGAGGTCAATTGGCGCGTAACCGATGCGCTGGGCATTCGTGCGACTGCGGCGCTGCAAAGTGCCGAGTACACAGAGTTTTGCTCATTGTGGGCAGTCGATACCCTGAATGTTACGCCTGACCGATTCGCGGCCGACGGCACAACTCCGTCCGATTGCGCACTCGTGAATGGCAACACACCGGTTCGGCAGCCAGACCTGAGTTTCTCTGTCAGCCCCAGCTACCGCGGCACATTTGGCAACTCCGGATGGGCTTACAACGCGCGTCTGGACTGGCGTCATTCAGGTTCAAATTATCTTGATGACTACAACTATATGAAGTTGCCGGATACCGACATCATCAACCTGTCACTGGCGTTTAGTAATGAAATGTTCAATGTGCGTTTGTATGCCAACAACGTAACCGATGACGATACACCCTCGGCGGTTGGCTATGGCGCGGATTGGAATCAAGCAGTGAATGGCTCAATCGATAATCTGTATATCGTGCCGCGCAGGCCGAGAGAAATCGGCGTGCGTTTACAAGTCGACTTCTAAATTATTATAAGCCCCACCCCCCCCTGAACTAACCCCCTGTTGCATTGCAGCAGGGGGTTTTTCTTTGCCAGGAATTTCGTAACGTAAGTATTAACCCGAATCATTTCTTTCAATCCAACATGGTAAAAAACGACATGCACAAAGTACTGCTCATATTCTCAAGTATCCTTTGCGTATCCAGTGTTGTTGGCGACGAGCCAGTGCCGGTAATACCCAATAGCGTTAACGATATGATGGTTTCGGTGATTGCCCCGGCAACAAATACCTTATGGGGAATTGAGGACCCGCAGACTGATGCTGACTGGCAGGTGTTTATTGATGCGGCCGATGCGGTGCTCGAAACAGCGACCAAATTGCAGCATGGAGGCGCTGGACCCAATGACCAGGAATGGTCCGAAAGTCCGGAGTGGCAGGCTTTTGTTGATAGACTCATCGAAGCCGGGAATGACGCTCGCCAGGCCGCAAAGGCTAAAGATGTGGATGCAATGTATGCCGCAGGCGATATTCTCTATCCGCCGTGCGAAGAGTGCCATATGCAGTTTCACCCCGGCTTGCAGTAAACAGAACCGGGAGCAGTGCCTTGATCAAAGCCAAGCGATTTCTTAACGCAATTTTCCTCCTACCGTTAGTTGCCGCTGCGCACCACAATCCTGTTGTTTACGACGGTAAGACAACCGTAACTATTACCGGCACTGTCACAGCTGCGCGCTATGGATTTCCGCATAGCCAATACGCGATCGACGTGACGAACGAGGCCGGCGAAATTGAAAAGTGGGTGTTGATGACCGAAGACCCGCGCGATGCGCAGCGACTGGGGTTCGACGCGGCAATAAAATCTATTAAAGCCGGTGACCCGATAACGGTCGTTGGCTGGCCCAACAAGATCAAGGCGCGTGAGATTCGCGGTCATCAATTGCATTATCCGGACGGCAGCGTGGTCATGATGCGCCGTGGTAATTACATCTGGACGGATGATCTAAAGCGTATCTGGCGCCTGGGCACCGGTCGGGATGAGTTTCCCGAGGGAGTCGGTGCCATCGCTGCGAACAGCGCCCCTGCTGAGCAAGTGGCCGCATGGATTGCAGAGGACGATGTTGTCACGCGAATCGGTTACCTCGTCGCCAACGGCGACCCACGTTTGATTGGTGTCGACAGTGGTCGTGGCTACGCATTTGACGGCGTCGCCGCTCTGTATGCGTGTCATTCCGAACGCGAGTCTTTCCGTCTCGAGATTGATCTTGATGCATTGGATGCAGAACTTCGCAACAGTATTGAGACGGGTAATAGCTACATCAGCCGATTCAACAGTCTGTTGTCTCGTTACTGGGAATACGAGGTCGCCAACTGCTAGATTGTGCGGTGACTGCCTCAAACTGTGGATCAGGTCACACAGATACGCCTGTCGCACACTATGTTAAACGCTAAGATACTTGCCTAGGATTTGTTGGCCCAGGCACGGGCCTGGAGGCGATGACATGGTGGTTAAGAAAGGACTTCAATTTTCGGCAGCGATACTTGCCTGCACTGTGTTGGCTGCGCCAAGTCATGCCTATCTGGATCCGGGCACTGGCAGTATCATTTTGCAGAGCATTCTCGCGGGCATTGCTGTCGCGATGGGCGTTTTGCGTCTTTACTGGTATCGCCTTAAGGCCTTCTTTTCTGGCAAGACTTCGGAATCCGAGCTAAGCGATTCTAAAGACGCCGAGATCCGAAACGAATCATAGATGTCGGACGTTTCCGCCGAAGCAGGCTCGTTCAGGGATCGTAGAGGACGAATCTTCTATGTCGGTGACCGTGTTCTGCGGACAGTGATGCCGCTGGCCGTTGCAGACTACGATTTCGTACGTGGCAGTGGTCTCGTCAATGATCTGGTAGCCGAGCAAAAACTGGTTGGCGAAACGCTGCTTGAGCCATCAATTCTGGCCGCGCATGCGCAAGGCGCACACTACGTGCTCGAACACCCGCGGTTGCCGTTTATCTCCTATCCGTACGAGTGGTCTTTTTCCGCGCTCAAAGCTGCCGCGCTGCTGCATCTGGATATTCAACAAGCCGCGTTAAAGAAAGACGTGACCATGACGGATGCCACGGCGTACAACATTCAGTTTATTGGGCCGCAGCCTGTCTTTATCGATAGCCTGTCCTTTCAGCGTTACACAGAGGGCGAGTATTGGGCCGGGCATCGCCAGTTTTGTGAACAATTCATCAATCCGTTGTTGTTGCGAGCCGTTAATGGCATTCCCCACAATGCGTGGTATCGCGGCGAGCTAGAGGGTATTTCTGCGCAAGACCTGAGCAAGTTACTGCCATGGCGGAGCCGCCTATCCTGGAACGTGCTTACCAATGTTTTCATGCAGGCGCGCTTGCAAAATAACGCCACTTCGACCGCGGTAATAGATAAAGCGAAGGCACGCAAATTACCGCGGATCGGCTATGAACAAATTCTGTACGGTTTACGTAAATGGATAGCCGGTCTCGAGCCAAAAATGGACAGCAAGACGGTGTGGCAGGACTATGCAAGCGACAACAGCTATGCGGACGAAGAGGCACAGAAAAAACGACGTTTTGTGGCCGACTTCACGCGCGCAGTTGCCCCAAAAGTCTTTCTCGATATCGGCTGCAATAGTGGCGACTACTCGATAGCCGCACTGGAAAACGGTGCAGAGCTGGCGGTCGGCTTCGATTTTGATCACGGCGCTTTGGAATACGGTTACCGTCGCGCCGTCAGCGAATCAAGAAACTTCCTTCCTCTGCATTTGGATGCTGCGAATCCGAGCCCGAACCAGGGCTGGTCACAGACCGAAAGAAAAGGCTTTCAAGAGCGGGCCAAAGGCGATGCCGTCATTGGGCTGGCCTTGATCCATCATCTTGCTATTGCCAAGAACCTGCCGCTGAATGAGGTTATCGCGTGGCTGGTCGACATGGCGCCACAGGGCGTACTCGAATTCGTGCCGAAGAATGACGCCATGGTGCAGAGACTGCTGCAAATGCGCGAAGATCTGTTCGCCGACTATGATCAGGACACGTTTGAGAAGTACCTTGGCTCCTGTGCACGCATCGTGAAGTCCGAAACAGTATCAGCGAGCGGCAGGGTTCTGTATTGGTTTGATCGTGGCTAAGGTAAGCGCATTGCTAGGCAGATTTGCCGGACTGCTGGCTATCGTCGCTATCCCGATAGCGACGGTCACTATGTTTGTGAGCACGGCTATCTATGCAGGCAATTCGGCGGAGTTCTCCAGCGCCTTGCCAGCGATACTTGCCATCATATTGCCGTACGCAGCCATGCTGGTGATTGCGTTTGCCCTGTTAGGCCTGCTCATGACCAAGCGTGGCAGGGCTCGTTATACGGCGATAGTGAGTGCAGTGGCCGTCTTGCTGTGGCTGCAAGGAAATATTCTCGTCTGGAACTACGGCGTGTTTGATGGCAGTAGCATCGACTGGTTGAGTGGCGCATGGCGTGGTCTGCTCGATATTTCGATCTGGATAGGGGTGTTGCTACTTGCCATTTACCACTATCAGAAGCTGGGCAAAGGTCTGCTTGTTGCCGCGGTCGCAACGCTGGCGATGCAAACGTTATCGGCGGTAATTACGATACGCAGTGATGCGCAGATATTGCAGGCCAGGGATGTAGCTGCCGACCTGGAGGGCCGCAATGCGGCAATGCAGTTCTCGGCAAGCAAGAACATCGTGCATATCGTGATGGACGGATTTCAGTCCGATATTTTTGCATCAATTCTCAACGATACCAGCGAGCGGGATTTCAAAAGCGAGCTGCGTGGTTTTACCTATTTTGATCAGCACCTGGGTGCATACCCCTACACGCAACTAACCGTACCGGCAATGTTGAGTGGCAAACTTTTCCAGAACGAGATACCTGTCGACACCTTCATTGAGCAGACATTGCAGGGGCCGACCATCGTAAACGCGGCCTATGCTGCTGGCTACGAAGTTGATATAGCGGCCCCGGTTGCACTCAGAAATGTGTATGCGCTTGGCGATTATTCCAACGCGTTTGGTATTGCGACCAGTGGCCATGTCAACGCCACAGACTTTGCGACGATTGATGCGGCCAGATTGATAGATCTTGCACTGTTTCGGGTGGTTCCACACTTCGCCAAGGCGCTCGTGCACCGCGACGAGCTGTGGGTGTTTCAGGCAACAGCGCAACGCAATGCCTACCTGCACATGCAGTACTTTTCGGACCTGAAGTTTCTTGACGATCTTGCGACGGAGATGTCGGCGGATCGCAGCACTCCTGTTTACAAGATAATTCATTTAATGCTCAGCCACCGGCCATTTGTTGGTAACGAGCGTTGTGCATTTGACGGGCGAAAGGGGGGCTCTCGAGACGCGGTCATAACACATGCGCAGTGCGGTTTCGTGCGCGTGCTGAATGTCCTGCAACGCATGAAGGATCTGGGGATCTATGACAGTAGTCTGATCGTCCTGATGGCTGATCACGGTGCATGGGTGCCCGTTGAAAATTTCGAATCGTCGACACAGGTGAGCGCGCTAACGGTTGCGATGGCGACCCCGACACTGGCTGTAAAACCACCGAATGCCGGTCATGCATTCAAAGTTTCGAACGCGCCGTCGTCGATGATCGATATTCCGGCAACGATTGCAGATCTTACAGCGTTGGATGGTGACTATGCGGGCCAATCGGTATTCAGCATTGCCGCAGATGCCGCAAGATCTCGGTACCACCTGACCTATGGATATGGGTTCAACTCCGATGCGACGGGTTATTTGTTTCCCATGCAGGAATGGGTGATCGACGGCGATCCCTACAAGTCTGAGTCATGGCGGCAAAGTAGTCGTTACTTGCCTGCTGGAGAAGATTGACAGATGATCGCCTGATGCGTTGCAGAAATTCTGTTATTAGTTCGATCGTCGTGCTTGTTGCAATTACCTGGATGTCGGTAGCCCATAGTGATGCGCCGTACATCGATGCAGCGGACGATGCAGAAAATTTTGGCGATATCAACAACATCCTCTTCTGGACGCCGGCAGAAAAAGTCGCCGGATTTCGAAATATGCAATCCCTCACTCCGGTTCGCGAAGTCAAGGCTGGCGCGGATACCTACGCGCTGCCGTATCGGGACGCGGGTCTGGCGTCATTCGCATACGACTATCAAAATGCGGAGATCTCACTGGATGACTACATCCGCATGCAAAATGTTGCGGGTCTGTTGATCATTAAAGATGGTGCCATCGTCTATGAGCGCTATGAGCTTGGCAATACCGAGGAGGACCTGTGGATCTCCTGGTCGGTGGCGAAGTCGGTTACCTCGCTGTTACTTGGTGCGGCGATTCATGACGGCTATATCAAAAGCGTTGATGAGAAAGTCAGCGACTACCTGCCTCGCCTCAAAGACTCATCCTATGATGATGTGACCATTCGACATCTGTTGCAGATGTCATCCGGTGTTGAATGGAATGAGGATTACGCCGATCCCAAGTCCGATATCAATACCATTCAGTGGCATACGCTCAGCGTCTTTGAGCAACTGCGTGATAAGCCGCGGCGAGCAGAGCCGGGAGTGCACTACAACTACAACACGGCAGAGACCAACCTGGCAGGCACGCTGCTGCGCGCGGCAATTGGCAACAATCTATCGATCTATCTTAGTCAGAAAATTTGGCAGCCCTATGGGATGGAGTTCGATGCAGCATGGAATTTGAGCGAAGCCGGTGGTGGCGAATTTGGTGGCAGTAGCCTGAATGCGACCTTGCGCGACTACGGTCGAATCGGTTTGTTTGCGCTGGGTAACGGCAAGTTACGCGATGGCACGAGGGTGTTGCCGCCAGAGTGGATGGCTGAGTCCACGACGCCGTCGCCATCTGAGCCGAGATACGGGTATCTGTGGTGGCTTAGAGGCGGCGGTACCTACGCGGCCTCCGGCATTTTCGGTCAGGCGATCCACATAGATCCGGTTAATAACATCGTCATCGCCCAGCACAGCGCCCGTGAAGCAGCGAGCCTGCCGGACGACTGGGCCATGCAACTCGCCTTCTTCAAAGCTATATCCGCGGAGCTGGCACAATAATCTCGATACCTGCAAACGAAAACCGCTGCTGGCGCATCTAAGACTTAAACCGCCTCAATATGTGGCGGTGCAGTGCGTGTAGCAGGGGGCCAGACTGAAAATCGCGGATACATCGGGGCAAGACATTCGCCTTGAACCACCGAGCAAGCGCAAGCAGCAGCTGGCTGCTGGTGGCGCATTGCTAATCATCATTGTCCTGGCCTGGCTGGCAGCGCCGTTTTTTCAGCGTTGGGCCAATGCTACGATCTCCATACCGTTTGACCGGGTTCGAGTTGCTACCGTGACGCGTGGCGACCTTGTGCGTGATGTATCCGTGCAAGGGCGCGTCGTCGCAGCAGTGAGCCCGACGCTCTATTCCACAGCGCCTGGGACGATTACATTGAACGTGGACGCTGGCGAGCGAGTGGTCGAGGGCCAGGTAGTCGCAGTCGTCGATAGCCCGGATCTTGCCAGTCAGCTGGCGCAGGCGGAATCGTCGCTCGAACAGCGCCAGGTTGAGTTGGATCGGCAACGAATTGAGTCTCGTCAGCTCGCATTGGAAAAAAGAAAGTCGGCAGATCTCGCTAAGGTTTCCTTAACGGCAGCGGACCGCGAGAAGCGCCGCGCCGACCAGGCTTACGAACTCGGCGTTATCTCGGTTATCGACTATGAGAAAGCGCAGGATGATCTACAGAACGCACGCGTAGCCCATGGGCACGCGATCGCCGACGCAGATTTATTTGATGAGCGGCTTGCCTTCGAAATTCGGGCCAGTGAGCTCGAACTCAATCGACAGCTTCTACTGGTCGAGAATTTGCAGCGACGTGTTGATGAGCTGGCGATCAAATCGCCCGTCAACGGCATTGTTGGCGATCTCCTGGTTGATCAGAAAATGGCTGTAGGCGTGGACACGCCTGTGATGGCCGTTGTTGATCTGACGCGCTTCGAAATCGATGCGCAGATTCCGGAAAGTTACGCAGATGACCTGGATGTCGGCATGCAGACCGAAATAATGATCGGTGGTGACAAGTATTCCGGAGAGTTGGTCGCCGTATCTCCAGAAATCCTGAACAACCAGGTCAATGGTCGTATCCGCTTCAGCGGCGCTGGTCCAACTAACCTGCGGCAGAATCAACGCCTGACGACACGCATCTTGCTCGCTGAGTATCAGGATGTCCTGATCGTGCAACGCGGGCAGTTTCTGGACAGTGGCGCGGGTCGAATCACCTATGTCTTGAATTCTGAGGGCCTTGCCGAGCGCCGGGCTATTGAAGTCGGCGCCAGAAGTCTTGGCGCCGTCGAAATCGTCGCGGGTCTGAGTCAAGGCGACACCATTGTAATTTCAAACCTGGATCCATTCCGCAGTGCGGACACGGTTCTGTTAACCGAATAAAGATTTAATCAGGAGCACACGACATGCTGCAAATGAACAACGTCTCGAAAACCTATCGAACAGATACCGTTGAGACACATGCACTTCGAGAGTTTTCATTGACCGTTGCAGAGGGCGAGTTCGTCTCAGTGACCGGACCCTCAGGATCTGGAAAAACGACCTTCCTGAATATCGCAGGCTTGCTTGAGGACCTGACCGGTGGGACTTACGAGCTTGATGGACGGGATATTTCAAAGCTGAATGATAATCAGCGCTCGAAGGTTCGCAACGAGAAGATCGGCTTTATCTTTCAGAGTTTCAACCTCATCCCTGAGCTCAACATATTCGACAACGTTGACGTGCCGTTGCGCTATCGAGGATTTAAAGCCGCAGAACGCAAGAAACGTATCGAGGATAGCCTGGAGATGGTCGGGCTCGCATCGCGACTCGAACATATGCCCGCGCAATTGTCGGGTGGACAGCAGCAGCGAGTCGCCATTGCTCGCGCACTAGCCGGTGAGCCGCGATTCCTGCTCGCGGACGAGCCGACCGGAAATCTGGACACCAACATGGCCGATAGCGTCCTCGACTTGTTGGCGGAGATAAATTCCACAGGTACAACCATCATCATGGTGACGCACGAAATGACCCTGGCCACGCGAGCGCGGCGCAACATCTTCGTCCGTGACGGTAGTGTTAGTGATGGCCCCCGGAATTCGCATCTGGCAGCGGTCGCCAGCTAGACGGTGAGGGAGAAGAGCATGTTTCGATACTACCTGCGCCTCGGCGTACTCAGCATTAAGGCGAATCCCGCACTAAGTGCACTCATGGTGGCGGCTATCGGAGTCGGTATTGGCGCCTGCATGACGATAGTGACCATTCACTACATCATGAGTGGTAACCCGATTCCAGAGAAGTCCGATCAGCTCCACCATGTGCGAGTTGATAGCTGGGATCCGAATGAAGCCTACGACGAGCCGAATGAGCCGCCGGAACAACTAACCTATCTGGATGCGACAGCGCTGTATGAGGCAGGTCGGGCTACGCGGCAGGTCATAAGCTTTCGGTCCTCGCGTGTTGTTGAGCCTGCCGGAGAAGACACCAAGCCATTTCAGCGCGATACACGTGCCACCACAACTGAGTTCTTTGCGATGTTCAATGTGCCATTCAGGTACGGCGCAGCCTGGGACAGATCGGCGGATGCCGGCAACGAACGAGTTGTGGTCATTAATGAGTCACTGAATGAGCAACTATTCGGCGGACAGGATTCGGTTGGAAAAATGTTGACCCTGACCGGTGAGTCCTATCGCATTGTCGGTGTGCTCGACTACTGGGCGCCAGTGCCAATGTTCTATGATCTGAACAACAATGAGTACGGTGATCCGGCATCGATATTTTTGCCGTTTTCCGTTGCAATAGCTGGCGAACACGACAGCTCTGGCAATACCAATTGCTGGAAGCCGATTCCGGATGGTGGCATTGAAGCGTTTCGCAATTCCGAGTGCGTCTGGATTCAGATGTGGGCCGAGTTGAATAGCGAAGCCGAGAGGCAATCCTACCTGCAGTTTCTCGACGCCTATGTTGAACAGCAGAAAATGGTCGGCCGGTTTCCACGCCCGCTGAACAATCGCATCGATGATGTTGCGGCCTGGATGGACTACAACGAAGTCGTTGACGAAGACGTCGGTGTGCTGCTCGGACTCGCGATCCTGTTTCTGGTTGTGTGTCTGCTCAACACCATCGGCCTGCTGCTCGCCAAAGTCATGCGACGCGCAAAGGACATGAGTTTGCGGCGTGCCTTGGGCGCCAGCAAAGCAGCCTTGTTTGCACAGAATATAGTAGAGGCGAGCATTATTGGGCTTGCCGGTGGCCTGCTTGGTGTGCTGATGACCTGGTTGGGATTGCGGGGTATCGAAAACCTGTTTAGCACTTTCGAGTTCATTACCAAGCTTGTGCAGATGGACTGGGTGATGATCATCGCCGCGGTTGTCCTGGCAATCTTATCCGCTTTGGCGGCAGCGATATATCCAACCTGGCGTGCCTGCAATGTCACACCTGCGACTCAACTTAGAATCCAGTAGCGGAGACGGACATGGAATTGGGACCAATTTGGCGAGCGATTCTCAGGAATAAAAGCAGCTATTCACTCATCGCTCTGCAAATCGCGGTGACGATGGCGATCATGGTTAACGCGATCGCGATTATCCAGGAACGGACGACACAGATGGCGCGGCCGAGCGGTATGGATGAAGAGAATATCGTGACTCTGTCGAGTATCTCGTTCGCTCCGCAAATGGATATGCGTGCAATGATTGATGCGGATCTTGCGATGCTTCGCGGTATGCCCGGCGTACACGATGCAATTGCAACGAATTCCTTTCCGCTGCGCGGCGGTGGTTCCGCCAGAGGGTTGTCGACAGAACCAGGGCCTGATGCCGACGGCGTGAGCATGGCAGTGTATTTTTCGGACGAACATGCGATCGAGACCTTTGGCACGACACTCATCGACGGTAACAATTTCGCACTTGATGAAATATCCTGGAACGACGAGGAAAGCAGCACCTGGCCAGCTACAGGTATTCTGACCGCCGCGGCGGCGAAAGAATTGTTTCCGGACGAGCAGGGCTCCTATGTCGGCAAGACGGTTTTTATCAATGACAATGATCCCGTCAAGATCGTAGGCATCATCGATCGCCTGCAAGCACCATGGGACGGATGGGAAAAAGTTGAGAACAGCATGCTGGTACCGTTACGCCGAGATAATGAATATGTTCGTTACGTCGTTCGTGCTGAACCCGGTTACCTGGATGAGCTTATTCCGCAGATTGAAGAGGCGCTTGCCGAGAACAAGGATCGCATCATCGAGGATGTGAGAACAATGGCGGAGGTGCGCGAACGCAGCTATACCGGCGATGCGGCGATGGTCAAGATGTTGTCATTTATTGTCGTCCTGTTGACCACAATTACCGGTCTCGGAATTGTCGGCCTTGCAAGTTTCAGCGTCAGTCGGCGCACGCGGCAAATTGGCGTGCGGCGGGCTCTGGGTGCTACCCGACCGCAAATCCTGCGTTACTTCATGGTCGAGAATTTCATTATCAGCAGTGTTGGAATTATCGCAGGCGCAGTATTTGCCATAGCGCTGAATATATTTATGGTGCAGGCATTCGCACTGACACCACTTGCCTGGTATGTGGTGCCGCTTGCGATGATGATCTTGTGGATCGTCGGTCAGCTAGCCGTTGCGGGGCCTGCGCGCAGAGCCAGTGCCATCTCGCCAGCGATTGCGACACGTTCGATCTGATTCGCTTCAGGCCGGGCGACGACCGCTGCTGTATCCCTGCAGCATCTCGCCCTTGTCGATCACGACGACCATGGCACGCCAATTTTCGACGAAGTGGTCGGCGTCGGCTTGTCCGAGCAGCTCAACCATGCGCGGGTAGAGTTCGCCCTTGATTAACGCGTACTCGCGATGCGCTTGCTCGCGATACCACGCCGACGCGTCTTCGCTGCTGATGTCGACGAATCCGGCGTCCTGCAGGTGCTGCGCGTAGCTCTCAAGCGTCTCGAGGGCGTATGTCAGGCCTTCGACCTTGAACCAATAGAGCATGTCTTCTGAGTACGTGTTGCCTGCGGGTTTGAGCCAGTCATAACAACGCAAATGGCCACCGGGTCGCAGGACTCGAAGACTCTCGCCAAGAATGCCGCTCTTGTCGGCGATCTGCGTGAACGCTCCGGAGCTGATGACCACGTCAAACGAACCGTCGTCGAACGGCAATGGGCCGACCTCGACGGTCTGGAATGTACAGCGCTCGCTCAAGCCATGTGCTTGTGCGTCGTTCGTGGCGCGTTCGATCAAGGGTGCTTCAAGATCAATTCCAACGACCTCGGCGCCGTGTGTTCTGGCCATTTCGAAAACCGGCCCGCCGATACCGCAGCCGATATCGAGAATACGTTTGTTGCTGGTATCAATGCCGCGCAGCAATCTGGCGACGTTGCCAGGCCCCCCAGGTGCCATATAGCCATCGCCCCAGATGAGCTCAAGCATCGTAACCATGTTTTCGTAGTATTCGTTCTCGTGCGCCATACGGCTTGCCTCCATGCATAAGACATATCTCGATAGCGTGGAGTATTTGCCAGTTTTGTGACGCCAATCAAGCGAAAAGTGGTCGCCTGGGCCCATAATTAGCATGTATCGGAGAGTTCATGAAAAAGTTGATCACAATTTGCGCGTTAATCCTGGCCTTGGCGCAGACAGCCAATGCCGACATCTGGAAATGGGTTGATACGTTTGGCAATACGCACTTTGTCGACACGATGCGGCCTATCTACACCTGGGTCGACGATTCCGGCAAGCTCCATTATGCGGACCACCCGGATCACGAGGACGCGGTGTCTGTCGAACTTGTTTGGCACTCGGCAGGAAGTCTGGAAGAGGATAGCGGTGCCGCGTCTGCCACAAAGGAAGACGCGTATGCCTATGCCGGCGAAACGGCGGAACAGCGCGCGGAAAGAGAGCGTGCCGAAGATTACTACTGCAAGCGGGCTACGGAGATTTACGACTCTTACATGAACGCGCCGCAACTCTACCAGACCGATGAAAATGGCAAGCGCCAGTATCTAAGCAAGGACGATGCAGCACGGACTATCGCCGAGACGCGCGCCAAGAAGGACGAGCTCTGTAACTAACTGCCCGGCAGGGCGCCGCGCTTTCTAGCAGGTTCTATGTGCGCGACTGAATCCACGAATGAACCGCCACGAAGAAACGACGTCGTATTGCGAATAACTTCTTCGCTTTCCGTGATGTAGCGGTGCGAGTTGCTTACGATCAGAAAATCGGCCATACCCTCAACGCGAGTACTTTCTACAGATACCTTGCCATCATTTGGCCCGGGCAACATTGCCGACATTACGAAATTGATCGATCCCGTCCCGGCAATTACCCCTAACTCAAAATCGACCGTGCCGAGTTGGCTTGGAATACCGCCAGGATCCGTGCCGAGCTGCAGGCCCGCTTCGCCGGCGAATAACTCACTGGTTGGCCAGTCGCGCGTAATATCAATGACTTCACTTCCCTGGTTAGGGGGTGCCAGCATGACGACACGTCCCAGGTCCGGAATTGGCGAGGTTTGATGGGCGTAGCGCAGCAGAATTCCGCCAATGGAATGCGTAACAAAATGAATGCGCTTGGCGCCCGCATCTCGACATCCACTGAGCCCGGTTTCGACCGCCATCGGTGCGAGCGTCTCGACCGGCCCTGATTGCGATGGATAGTCGACGTTGACCGTTGAAAAGCCGGCTGTACGCAATGCTTCGGCCATTGGCTCCATCGCCCGCCAGCTACGATTGAGTCCATGTATCAAAACCACACATTCTTCACTCGACGGAGCGGCAGCCACTGTAGTCTGCGGCGTCGTTACACAGGCCTGTAATGAGACCAGCAAGAATGCGGCGATAGCGCCAGATCGAACGATAGGGAATGTTTTCATGAAGTGCATTGTGCCTAAAGGTGCTGCTAACTGCTTGTCCGAATAGACCACAGTCTTGTCAATAGATTCCAAATATCAATCCTAGAAGCTGCTTTTGGACTCCAATATGATCTGCACCTCGTCAAGTGAGGCATCTCCATCCAGCGGAAACGCGATGTCCAGGTGGATCATTCGCCGAAAGCCAACCCGCGGCGATGAGAAGCGAAAGCCGAAGCCAACATCGCGAAGCCAGCCCTGATTAGCCTCTCCGACCGGATTCTCACCCCATACCCGACCGACATCGGCAAATATAGCCCCGCCAACTCTAAACAGGCGAAATGGATACCATTTCCAGAAATAGCGCTGCTCGACCGAGAACAAGGCCTTGGAATCACCACTTTGATAAGCGAGAGGGTAGCCGCGCAGTCCCGTCTCGCCGCCGAGTTGGACCATATTGTCGAGGTCCAGTGCGTGTCCGTAAGTGACATCCATGGTTGCGGTAAACATGCGTTTGTTGGACTGATGGAAATAGTAGCGCGTGTTCAGACGCACAATGGCGTTGCGTGACTTACCGTCTTCCAGTCTGCCCGAAGCCCATATCGACGTCAGCAGTGCTTTGGTTTCCAGCGACCCAAAGCCACGACTGTAACTACTCGAATAAAGCACAGCCGAGCGATCGGCATCGAAATCTTCAGACGCATAGCCCAAACTGGCGGTCAGACGCTCGCCCATATAGAAGTCTTCGGTGCGGCCAATTTGTTCCTTGTTGCTGGTAGTCTCGAACTGGTCCTCAAGCAACTCCAGTTCCACAAACGGGTAGATCAGGCGCCGATCCTCAGGGAGCAAGGCCGGAAGGTTGCCCGTTTCGACCATAGTGAATTGGTTGTCGTCGAAAACCACGCCGGCTCGATAGCGGCGTACCCAGCCGTTTTCGAGTCCTGCGGACCATCCGCCAAAGAGTGAATGCAGCTGCCGTTCATGCTGATACTCCGCTTCCTGTTCGCCCAGCGAATAGAATGCAGTACGGTGATCATCATCGAAAGCAGCGGCACCAGCCGACCAGCGCGTGTCGAGTGCGTAGAAAGGGCGTATCAGAGACGCAAAATTCGTATGTCCATCTGAATTATCCGAGATGGTCAGCGCGGCGGTAACCAGGTTGTCGCCAATATGTGGGTCACGAAAATCAAAGGTTCTTGATGTTCGATCAACGTCTTCATCTTTTGCAATACGAATCTTCTGGCCGCGGCCGAACAGATTTACTTCTTCAAGATCTATGCCGATTCTGTTTTCCCCGCCGGCTCGACTCGCAGAAAATCCGGGCTTAAGCGTCCATACGTCTTTAGTAGTAACACGCAGGTCGACGGCACCATCGTGATTGTTGATTGCTTCAACTTTCGCGTCAAACAAATACCTTCTGCTGCGCAAAATACGCGCTGATTCCTCCGCCAGCCGTGCCGAATACTTGTCGCCTGGCTTAAGCAGTAACTGCCTTTCGATCACCTTGTCTTTGGTGATGATGTGCAGCTTATTGATGAAGCGATAGAAGCTCTTGTTCTCACGTTCATCTGTAATATCGAAGACGTCATTCTTTACCAGCACGATCTTGCCGATTACGGCACCCTCGGCGGACTTCTCGGTATCTTCCTCGGCCATAGTGTCGACAGCCGAAACACCAAGCAGCAAGCTACCTAGCAGCACTCTTCGAAATTGCTTTATTTTGTTCGTGTTAGCTCCGTACCATAAAGGTCGCCAAAAAAGTCGTCCTTATGCCACTGCGGCCGTTTCTCGGCATTCGCAATTTCCAGCGCTATCATGAAATTCGCAGCAGCAACTTTGGCCGCAGACTCTCGATCGAAGCGAAGCTCCTGATCATCTGTCGCCCCGTGGTAGTGCGTTTGCATAAAATGGTTGTAGAGCGCCTCAGGGTCGACACCTGGCTCCGATGTCTTGAAACCGGTCGCGAAAAATACTGCAGGAACGCCTTGCTGGACGAACGGAAACTGGTCGCTACGCGTAAAATAGCCGCGCTCGGGAAACGGATCCGGGCTTAATTCAATGCCGACTTTATCGGTCGCTCGCCTGACAATATCCTCAAGCGTTGAATGCGTGGCACCGAATGCAACGACATCCGTCGCTTTCCACAGCAACATCACCATATCCATATTGACGTTGGCGATTATGGAATCAATCGGTACGGTCGGGTTACTTGCGAAGAAGTCGGCACCCAGTAATCCCTTTTCTTCGCCAACGGTCGCGACAAAAATGATGGATCGTTTGGGGCGCTGGTCTGAACTAGCTAACGCTCTTGCTACCTCGAGCATCGTACCAACACCCGAGGCGTTGTCGTAAAAGCCATTGTAGATATTGTCGTCCGGCTCGTCGCCAAGCCCCTTGCCGTCCAGATGGGCGGTCATCACCACGTACTCGTTTTTCAATACCGGGTCGCTGCCCTCCAGAACGGCGACAACATTGTCGCCGGTGATCGATCCGGTGCTGACGCGCTGCGAAATGGTTGCCGAGATTCCAAGCTCCATTGGCGTGTAGTCTTCATTCTCTATTGATGTGGCCATCTGATCAAAAGCCAGCGGGCTCTCAGCGAATAATTCGCGGGCGCCTTTCTCAAGCATGAATACCTGAGCCTGTAGGCCATCAAAGGCGTATTTGGGACCGTCGTGTTCGCTGACCGACCAGTACTTCGCTGTTTTCGAGCCGCGCACTGCAGCGCCTTCCGACGAAATCTGTCGATGTTGCAGGGTGATCACGCCAATCGCGCCACGCTCTTCCAGTTCAATCGATTTGTGATAGCGGCTGCTGCGATAAAAGGCCCGAACTTCGCTGCCAAGCGCCGCCGGTGCGCCGTTGACGACCACGGCGATTTTTCCTGTGAGGTCGACGTTTTCGTAATCATTTCTTTCGATGGACGGCGCGTTGACACCGTAGCCAACAAACACGAGTGGTGCTGTGATGGTGACCTCTTCCCCGGCCAGAGAAGGAGTGGACGTAAACTCTTCGAAAGTCTTGTAGCTGCGATCGCCACTTGCAGAAGAAACCGTCAGCGCGCGCGACCCATCAACAACGATCGCGGTCGTAAAGGGAACGGTTTGAAAGAAACTGTCGTCGTTACCCGGAGCCAGGCCCATCGTCGCAAATTGAGTCGCAACGTATTTTGTTGCGAGCTGGTAACCCCGTTTACCGGCTTCACGACCCTCGTAGAGGTCATCAGCAAGCAGAGCAACATGCGCAAATATGGCGTCACCACTGATTGCCTGCAATGCCTCGGCGGTATCCGTTGGCGGGAGTTCCGACTCCGCACAAGAGGTGAGCAATGCGCAGCAAAGCGCTGTTTTCCAGATACGATTTCTGAGTGGCGGGTTCATAAGTTTTTCCATGCGAGTCGAGCGCCAATTGTACCGGATAGTCATGTCTCCTCGCATTCGCGTATAATCAGCGCGCATGGAAACCGACCTTTTCGCTCAGGGACTGACACTAATGCTGGCCGGCATGGGGACCGTCTTCGTGTTCCTGACGACATTGGTTATCGCGATGATCCTTATGTCCAATGCCATTATGCGCTTTCAGCGTCAGGCGCCGGTGGTGGACGTGACTGACGAGGAGCTTGCTGCGATCAGCGCCGCGATCTCCAAACACCGCAACAAATAGACTAATAGAAGAGACGATGAGCGAACAAAAACCCCTCGGAATCACCGAAGTAGTGCTGCGCGACGCACACCAGAGTTTACTTGCCACGCGCATGCGCATTGACGACATGCTGCCGATTGCTGAAAAGCTCGATCAGGTAGGTTATTGGTCGCTGGAGACCTGGGGTGGCGCCACTTTCGACGCCTGTATTCGCTTCTTGGGCGAAGACCCGTGGGAGAGGATTCGCCAGTTCAAGGCGGCAATGCCGAATACCCCGCAGCAGATGCTGTTTCGTGGTCAGAACATTCTCGGCTATCGCCACTATGCGGACGACCTGGTGGAAAAGTTTGTGGAGCGCGCGGCAGTCAATGGTGTAGATGTGTTTCGAATTTTTGATGCCCTGAATGACATGCGCAATCTGGAGACTGCGGTCAAGGCCACGCTGGCGGTAGACAAGCACGCGCAAGGCACGATCTCGTATACGGTCAGCCCGGTGCATACCATGGAATTGTGGGTTGATATGGGTCGCCAGATTGAAGATATGGGCGCGCATTCAATCTGTATTAAGGATATGGCAGGCTTGCTGCGCCCGTACGTTGCCTTTGAACTGGTCAGCAAACTAAAGAGTGCGGTGGATATCCCCATCCACATGCATTGTCACGCGACTACCGGTATGTCCACTGCAACGTGCATAAAAGCGGCAGAAGCCGGTATCGACCGGATCGATACCTCGATTTCGTCCATGAGTATGACCTATGGCCATTCGCCGACGGAGTCGCTGGTTGCGATTCTGCAAGGGACTGAACGCGACACGGGTCTCGACCTGATTCTGCTGGAGGAAATCGCGGCCTATTTTCGGGATATCCGCAAGAAATACGCGCAGTTCGAGGGTGGTTTGCGCGGCATCGATTCCCGAATTCTGGTGGCCCAGGTTCCGGGTGGCATGTTAACCAATCTGGAGGGCCAGCTGCGCGAGCAGAATGCAGGTGACAAGCTGGACGCGGTGCTCGAGGAAATTCCGCGCGTTCGGCAGGATCTCGGCATGTTGCCGCTGGTAACACCGACGTCGCAAATTGTCGGCACCCAGGCAGTCATCAATGTCATGTCGGGTGATCGCTACGCCACGATTTCGAAAGAGACTGCAGGTATTTTGAAAGGCGAGTATGGCGCGACGCCGGCACCGATGAACACTGAATTGCAGGCGCGCGTACTCGAGGGCAATGATCCTGTCACCTGTCGTCCAGCAGAACTGCTCGAGCCGGAGGTTGCAAAACTAACCGCGGAATTTAGAGAACTTGCGACCAGCAAAGGTATTCGTGTCGCCGCTGATGAAATTGACGATGTGCTTACCTACGCCTTGTTTCCGCAAATAGGTACTCGCTTTCTTGAGAACAGAGACAATCCGGATGCGTTTGAGCCGTTGCCTGATGCCGCAGCGGCGAGCGCGCCCGCTGCGGCCGCCGCGCCGGCCGCAGGCCAGGCCGCTTCTGTTTATTCGGTGCGCGTGAACGGCAAGACTTTCAGTGTCGAAGTCGCCGAGAGCGGGCAGCTGTCCGAACTGCGTGCGGTAGCGCCAGCTGCTGCCCCGGCAGTCGGCTCCGGCGAAGCGGTCAAAGCGGTATTGGCGGGCAATGTATTTGAGGTACATGTGTCGCCGGGCGATCAAGTTGTCGAGGGACAGCCACTTTTGGTGGTCGAGGCAATGAAGATGGAAACCGCCATCAGTGCGCCGAAATCCGGAACGGTGCAGGAGGTCTATGTCAGTCCAGGCGATGTGGTCGCTGTCGGTGATCCACTGGTAACGATCGGCTAGCCAATGGATCTCGTCGCGCAAATTTGGCAGGGCTCTGGCCTGTACCAGATCACCGCTGGGCAAGCCCTCATGCTCTGCGTCTGCCTGTTGCTTTTGTATCTCGGCATCGTTCGGAAATTCGAGCCTCTCCTGCTCGTTACGATCGGCTTTGGCGGTTTGTTGTCAAATATTCCAGGCGTCGAAATCGCGACCGGCGATGGCTTGCTGCATCTGACCTACGTGGTCGGCATTGAGACCGGTGCATTCCCGCTTATTATCTTCATGGGCGTCGGTGCGCTGACCGACTTCGGTCCGTTGTTGGCGAATCCTCGTACCGTGTTTCTTGGCGCCGCGGCGCAGTTCGGTATTTTTGCGACATTGCTGGGTGCTCTAGGTCTGAGTTCACTGGGCATAATGGATTTTTCAGTGCGCGAGGCAGCGGCGATCGGAATTATCGGCGGCGCCGATGGGCCGACCGCCATTTATGTTGCCGGACAGCTTGCGCCGCACTTGCTGGGCGCGATTGCGGTCGCCGCGTATTCGTATATGGCGTTGGTGCCGATCATTCAACCGCCGATAATGAGGGCTCTGACCACCGAGGCCGAACGCAAGATCGAGATGGTGCAGTTGCGCGAGGTATCCAAGGCTGAACGCATCTTATTCCCGCTGTTGCTGTTACTGTTGGTCGCGCTACTCCTGCCTTCGGCAGCACCACTGCTCGGTATGCTGTGCTTCGGCAACTTAATGCGCGAATGCGGTGTCGTCGATCGTCTCTCCGATACCACGCAAAACGCGTTGATCAACATTGTCACTATTTTTCTCGGTCTTGCAGTCGGCTCGAAGCTCAGTGCAGAGCAGTTTCTCGTGCCCAGTACTTTGGGGATATTGCTGCTGGGCATGGTGGCGTTCGCGATCGGCACGGCAAGCGGCGTGCTGATGGGCAAGCTTCTCAACAGGATTTCGAAACATCCGATCAATCCTTTGATCGGGGCGGCAGGGGTTTCCGCAGTACCAATGGCAGCACGCGTTGCCAATAAAGTCGGTCTCGAAGCCAATCCGCAGAATATCTTGCTCATGCACGCAATGGGGCCAAACGTAGCGGGCGTCATTGGTTCAGCCATAGCGGCTGGCATCATGATCATGCTGACCTCGTGACCGGGCGACCAAGCGCAGAACATCGTTTCGCACTGCTTGCATTCGCACTGGCCTTCTTATTGGCCTGGAGCTGCTATCGGCCGGCCCTCAGTGGTGCGTTCCAGCTCGATGACTTTTCCAATCTTGGCGGCTTGTCCAGCATTGGTGATTTCCACAGTGGCCTGAATTTCGTTTTGTCCGGCAGCGCCGGACCGCTGGGCAGACCAATTGCGTTGCTGACATTCGCCGCACAGGCGGACAGCTGGGAGCAGGGGGCAAGAGCGTTCCTGCAAGTCAACTTCCTGATTCACCTGCTGAATGCGGCGCTGCTGGCGTTGTTCGTGTTCAGGCTGTCTTTGTGCCTGTCGGTCGAGCGTGCGCGGGCAACCACCAACGCGGTTGTCGTGGCAAGTATCTGGATGTTGTTGCCATTGCTGGCGACGTCGTCGATGTTGGTTGTACAAAGAATGACCACGCTAAGTGCGACCTTCGTCTTGCTCGGTCTGTGCGGGTATCTGCTGGCAAGGAGTCGCTTGAGCCTTGCGCCGAAGCGCGCCCTATTCTGGATGAGTGCGAGTCTTACTGTTGCAACGTCACTCGCCATGCTGTGTAAGGAATCGGGCCTGCTGTTGCCTGTTTACGTGCTGGTGCTCGAAGCAACAGTTCTCGAGCGGCCCGCTAATGTCCTGAAGCGCACCTGGCGACTGTGGCAGGCTATTTTTCTGGGCGCCCCATTGCTGATCATCCTGGCGTATCTGGCAACACATTTTTCCTATCCTGAGGCACTGGCACAGCGCCGCGGTTTTACTGCGGCAGAACGACTGATGACAGAGGCCCGGCTGTTATGGGTCTATTTGTTCAAAGCGATACTTGGCCGGCCTGACACGCTTGGTATTTTTCAGGACCCGCCTGCTGTGGCACGCAGCTTACTGCAGCCCGCGACGTTGCTGGCCTGCCTGTCCTGGCTGACGCTTGCGGCAGGGGCGTTGTTCTGGCGCCGGCGTTTTCCATTATTGGCGATGGCTGTGCTTTGGTATCTTGCAGGCCACCTGATCGAGTCTACTCATCTGGCACTGGAGCCGTACTTCGAGCACCGTAACTACCTGCCGATTATTGGACCGATATTGGCACTGAGCAGTTTTTTACTGCTTCTCGAGAAGAGCCGCCGGCGATATTTTGTCTATGCTGGCGTGACCAGCATCGTTGCTCTCAATACTTACTTTCTGTTCGTGTTCGCGTCACTCTGGGGTGAACCCTCGATGAGCTCGAGGTACTGGGCCATGCGCTATCCAGAGTCGGTCCGCGCTGTCACGACCATGGCGTTATTTCAATTGGCAGAGGAAGGCCCGCTGCGAACGGCGCGCACCATCGACGACTTTGCGTCTCGTTATCCGCAACACGCCTATCTCCGCATTCAGCAGCTGAATCTGCTGTGTCGCTACTCGGCAACCGCGGATCATGCGCAGGTGCTGCAGCAACTGCGCGATGCGCTTCCAACTGTCACGTTTACCTACACGGCTGGCAGCATGCTGTCGCAACTTCTCGATGCGGCGGTCGCTACGGATTGCCCTGCCCTGAGTACATCAACGGTGTCTTCTCTGACGTCGTTGCTGCGTAACAATCCGCGCTATGTTGGGGATCCGGTCTACAATCAATTTAGCGAAAAGCTGCTGGCAGCGATCGCGCGCTACGAAGGCGATCACGAGGGGACGCTGCAGCACCTGCAGGCGGCGATCGCATACGGCCCAACGTCGGAGCTCAACATGATGATGGTAACCACCCTGAGCGGTGTTGGAGAGTTTAACGCTGCCAGAGAATTTATTGACGATGTTAGAGTGTCCGCACCGTGGAATCCGTTGCAGGCGGCAATTTGGCATCGCAATCTGGACGAACTATTCGTCTACGTTAACGAGTTGGAGAAAGTTTGGTAATGAAAGATGAAGATTTCTCAAAAGCACTGTCGATCATTATTCCGGCTAAGAACGAAGCGCAGTCGATAGCCGATGTTGTGAGTACGGCGCGCGCGGAATTTCCTGACGCCGAGATAATTGTTGTCGACGATGGCTCGAGTGATGAAACCGGCGCATTGGCTGAAGATGCCGGCGCTATCGTCTTGCGCCACCCGGAAAGCCTCGGCAACGGTGCTTCCGTCAAGAGTGGCGCGCGCGCAGCCAGTGGTGCGGTCCTGGCCTTCATGGATGGAGATGGACAGCACGATCCACGCGCTCTTGGTACCTTATTGGCAAAGCTTGACGAGGGATACATGATGGCGGTCGGCGCAAGGGATTCTGGCTCGCATGCCAGCGTCGGCCGACTTTTTGCGAATGGTGTCTACAACGAAATTGCGTCGCGGCTCAGCGGGCGGCGTATCTTGGACCTGACCTCTGGCTTTCGTGTAGCAAGAGCCAAGCTGTTCAGACAGTTCCTGTACCTGTTGCCGAACGGCTTCTCCTACCCGACGACTATCACGATGGCTTTTCTGCGGTCAGGTTACCCTGTCTGCTTTGAACCTATCGTTGCTGCACAGCGGACCGGCAAGAGTCATATTCGGCCAATACGTGACGGTATCCGATTTATGGTGATCATCTTCAAGATTGCGACGCTATATTCTCCATTGAAAATATTCTTGCCTACCAGCGCGCTGTTTTTTCTGGCCGGGCTCGGCAACTATGCGTACACCTATATGACGGCAGGCCGGTTCACGAACATGAGCATGCTGCTACTCAGTGCCGCAGTCATCATATTTCTAATCGGTCTAATCTCGGAGCAAATTACGGCGCTAACATACAGGCAGTCCTGACTGGGTGGCCACGATGATGAAATCAATAGTCTGTCTATGTGGTTTATTGCTCGCGGTTAATTCGATTGCTGCCTCGGACGAAGTCAGCTTCGAGACATCCGACGGTATACGTGTGTATGGCGATTTATATCGCAGCGCGGGTGGCAAGAACGCAGCTGTTATCTTGCTGTTTCATCAAGCCAGCGGCGATGCGCGTGGTGAATATACGCAGATTGCGACCCGGCTCGTCCAGGATGGTTACAACGTTCTCGCAACTGACCAGCGTGCAGGCGGCGACCTGTTTGCAAGCGAAAACCGAACGGTGGCTGGTCTTGATGGAGAGGAATACGGCTATTGTGACGCTTACCCGGACCTTGAAGCAGCGCTGCGCTATGTGCGTGGCGAAGGCTTTGACGGTCCTTTGGCCGTGTGGGGCAGCAGCTATTCAGCCGCTCTGGTGTTTCAACTTGGCGCCAGGAATGCCGAGGAGGTCAGCGCAGTACTCGGCTTTTCACCGGCATCCGGAGCGCCACTCGCTGACTGTTCATTGATTCCCTACCTGTCGCAGCTGGATATGCCAACGCTGGCGCTGCGGCCACAACGCGAATTCGAAATCGAGTCGGTACAGGTGCAAATGAAAGAGTTCGAAGCGCACGGCATACAGACTTATGTTGCCGACCCGGGTGTGCACGGTTCGTCAATGCTCAACGCGGAGCGCGTCGGCGCCTCTACGGAAGCAACGTGGACTGCGGTACTGAAGTTTCTCGATGCGGCCTTACGACGAGAGTAAGGCCAAGTCTTGAAATGGTTTTGTCCCCGGCATTTTGCTCGGAGTAGCACATTGCTGCCCGCGTCAGACCTTTCAAGGTGCCTTTCGCATCGACTCTTTAGAAATCACGCCTTGCGAACGAGTTTTACGACCAATAGTACCAGCACGGCACCGATGACTGCTGCCAGGAGCGCTGAAACAATACCCGTGCCGATTGAAATACCGAGTGCCTGAAACAACCAGCCGCCGATTATCGCACCGACAATGCCGAGCACAATGTCGAGGCCGAGCCCAAGCCCTGTTCCTCTTACAACCACGCTGGCAATCCAGCCTACAATAGCGCCGAACACAGCAGTGATGGTCAATCCAATGATAAGCCCCAATCCTGCGCCTACTTGCTCTTCCATTTGATTTTGCCCCCTATTAGCTTTTTGGTCATTGTTTGATTGCGTGTCTAGGCACGCTACCCACCCTCGATCGCGGCGACTGGTATTGTGTAAGTTACATCTTGATCAACTACTATGGTCCATGTATCGCCCGTTAGTTTGGCATCCACCTCATGGCCAGCCGAATTAACGTAATCGGTCATGAAATTGACCGTAAACTCGTCGCCGTCCGGATCGGTGATGATGATCGAAGCCTGGCCGTCGTCCATACGCAGAATGCCCGCAGAACAATACGCGTAGTCGCCTGAGGTACGGGTACAGCGAAAGTCAGCAGTCGCATCATATTCGGATTCTCTCACCGCCGAATGCCAATACACAAAAATGCTCTCATCACTGAGTCGGAATATCACGCCCTGATCGCCGAGGCCGCTGTCTCGATACGCCGGATGCCCGTCAGCATCGATGTAATTGCCGGGCTGATCACCCGTTGGTGTCAGATCGTAGCGTTTGCCATCCGTGATTTGTATGCCCACGGCTCCTTGTCGCTGGGAGAAAGTGCAGTGGACTGATGCGTACGCCTGATCCTCGCCTTTTTTATACAGATCACAGCGCGCCGCCGCCGAGTCAGCTTGCGCAACGGACGCAAGCAAAGCGCAACAAGTAGCAACAAGCAGTCGCATCTTCATTGTCGTTCTCCCCAATAATTGTAGGTACTATAATACGCAGCTACTAGAAGGCAAGATTGATTTGAAACACATCACTCTGTTTGCAGGCTAATTGATAAGGATTGATAGCATTCGTGACCAATGTAACGTTTGCTCGGAAACTACTTATGATCTTGATGCTGCTATTTATCCTACCGCTTATCGCCGTCACAGATGACTTCGACCGCGGTGCTGCATTGCAATCTTGCCCCAGCGTGGAGGAAGAGATTGTGGATCTGGGTCGACTGGCAGCTGGGCTGAAGAAATCCAAGGCTGTCGGTGTATTCGAAAAATTGCGCCTGAAGTCAGCTATTGATGATTTGCTCGCAAGATTACGCGGCTACCATGATGGTACGCGGCAGTATTCGATGCTCGAACTTCAGCAACAGTATGATGTCTTGCTGATTCGTATTGCGGCGAACCTGCAGCACAAAGATACTGTCCTCCATGGTCAGCTGTGCAACGCGTGGTTTATGATTTGGCAGGATCTCGAAGACCCCGAACGATTTGCGGAGCGATTCTAATGAAACAACTCCATTTGACGGCCCGCACCGCACTTGCGATTCCATTCTTCGGCGCGTTGCTAATTGCCTGTGGGCAAGCGACGGAGCCGCCTTCACACGACGAAATCATGCGCGAAGATTTGGGAAAAATCATCTCCGTTCGTGAATCGAATTGCGGTTCGGTGCTTGGCTATACGGTTGATGACCGAATGGACTTCCGTGTCGAATGCGAATCCGGCGAAGTCTATCGCATTCACGTAAGTCCTGAGGGGCGTGTCAATGTCGACCCGCACGAAAGCGACAACTAGTCCTGATGCATTCTATGCAAAAATTTCAGTTTTATTTTTCAATGTCGCTTTAACGCTTAAAGTGATCCTCTAGCACTTGAGCCACGCAGGACGTTAGTCGTTTGCCGGTTTCTATGTGCAGGAATTCGTTCGGTCCATGTGCATTGGAACTTGGTCCAAGCAAGCCAGTCACCAGGAATTGTGCGTCGGGAAACTTCTCGCCCAGCATGCCCATGAATGGAATCGTGCCACCTGTGCCCATGTACATGGAAGGCTTGCCAAAAAAGGCTTGCGACGCCTTGTTCATGGATGCTTCGAGCCAATCAGCTACTGGTGGGGCGTTCCATCCGGCCATGGTGGACTCAACCTCAAATTCGACCTTGGCGAGCGGCGGCGTATCGCTTTCGAGAACGGATCGAACCGCCTCAGCAGCCACGTCACCATCGCAGGTCGGCGGTAGTCGGAAGGACAGCTTCAGGGTATTGAACGGCAGCTGTACGTTACCGGCATCGACAAGATTCGGTAAGCCAGCTGCGCCGGTGACACTAAGCGCTGGACGCCAGGTGTTGTTGAGCAATAACTCATACGGGGATTCGTTCGGCACCACAGTATCGACCGCCCATGGGTACTTCATATAGACCGACTCACCGAGCGTTTCTGCCGCCTTGGTGGCCTGATCCAAACGTTGTTGCGGGATATCGACAAACAAGCCTGTTGGCTTTAGCTCCCCGGTTGATTCGTCTTCAATGCGGCTGAGCAAGTTTCGCAACACTCGAAAACTGGAAGGGACAATGCCGCTGGCGCTACCCGAATGCACACCTTCGGTTAGAACTTCGGCTCGCAAAGTGCCGGTTAAATTGCCCCGCAGGGAGGTTGTGCACCAGAGTTGATCGTAATTGCCGCACTCGGCGTCGAGGCAGACGACGAGGTCGGGCGAGCCGATTCGATCCTTGAGCAGGTCGATGTAGAAGGGCAGGTCAAAACTACCGCTTTCTTCACAACCTTCGATCAGCACAATGCAATGAGCGTGTGGAATTCCCTGTTCCTGAAGTGCGCGGATAGCGGTAAGCGAACCAAACGTGGAATAGCCATCGTCGGCACCGCCGCGGCCGTAAAGCTTGCCGTTTTTGATGACCGGCTTCCAGGGATCCAAATCCTCGGCCCAACCGACCATTTCCGGCTGTTTGTCGTAGTGGCCGTAAAGCAGGACTACGTCGTCTGATGTGCCTGGAATATCAATAAACAAAATCGGCGTCCGCCCCTCAATGCGTACGACCTCGACCTGCATGCCTGCTATTGGTTGCTTGCTAGCCCATGCCTCGAGCATCAGTACAGCCTTTTCCATGTAGCCGTGCTGTTGCCAGTCGGGATCAAACATTGGCGACTTATTAGGGACCTTAATGTACTCGCAAAGCTCAGGGATAATGGACTCATCCCAAATGTCGTTCACGAATTGCGCTGTTTTTTTATTATCCATCTGTCAGGGACCTGTATAGAGTTTTTGTCATGCGCTCTGTTGTTATGAAACCCCAGTTCCACTTCTCGTGGTAATCCTCAAGCGGGTTTGCTGCAAGTATCTGCTCTTCGCTCATGCCGGCATCAAGGAGTTTCTTAACTCGGGCTTCAGCATCGACAAGCATATCGAGCGCTACTTGCAGATCCGCCTTATTCCCCATTGCTCCATGCCCGGGAATAATTACCGTTTCGTCATCGGCCAGATCAAGAATTCGCTGTTGTCCTGCTTTGAATCCGGCAACAGAGCCGCCGCCGTCAATATCGATGTAGGGAAACAGGCTGTTAAAAAACAAATCGCTGGCATCGATAACATTCTGATCCGGAAAGTAGATTACAGAGTCTCCGTCGGTATGCGCTGCCGGCACATGAAAGACGAATGCGCGGTGACCATTGGCATGAAATGAAACCTGGTCGGAAAAGGTGACGACCGGTAGTCCGGTTTCGCCGCCCGCATAGTCGATGTTATCAAGCAGCGCATTGCGCAGATTATCGTGCGCGAATATGAGCGCGCCATCCGCCGCGAGCGTCGCGTTTGAGCCGACATGGTCGCCGTGAGCGTGAGTATTGACGATAAAATCCACGGATCGTCCTGAGAGCTCCTTTACTTTCGCGACCAGGCTGGCGGTGATCGGTGCCATGCCATTGTCAATCAGAAGAACATGCTCGTCACCGACCATCAGGCCGATGTTGGAGCTGAATCCATCAACACCCTCAAGCATATAAATACCTGCTGCCGCCTCCGTCGCTTTTACGGTTGTAGCCAGGTCCTGTGCGCTTGCTGGCA
>Ga0316204_10003689_pt1 | contig 29748 bp, 34 predicted proteins | sample 6monrhotite_MG_2_FD_205661 | JGI IMG/M metagenome (GOLD analysis project Ga0316204, IMG submission 205661) | Microbial mat bacterial communities from mineral coupon in-situ incubated in ocean water Damariscotta River, Maine, United States -... | ecosystem: Environmental > Aquatic > Marine >...
ATGGTATACTACTTAGTATTAAAAATAGCATGAAATAACTTATTTTTAATGAATTGTTTTTAATAGATAAATAAATATATAAATATACTATAAAAGTTAATAACAATATATATACTTTGTTATCAAAGATAATGACATTTCCCCATGAAAAAATACCTCAAGATATCCCTGTTAGAAGAGAAAATAAAGAAAAAATTAATCCAAACAATAGATTTATCTTAATAATTTGTAACCAAATAGTACTTTTAGTTAAGATATAAATACAAATTATTAGAATAGTTATAAAATAAATAACGAAATTGAAAACAGAGATAGTAGAGTGTAGGTAAAATAATATATTGTATTCTTTATGTTCCTTTAAAAAAATAGGACTAAATACTAATAAATTTATTAATATTATAATTAATGTTGTTAATATTATATTAATGATTGGTTTTATATAAAGATATAAAGTTGTGAATTTTTGATTTATTCCTATAAACATATATTATTCTAAAAATATTAGTGTATTGTTTTTAATTTTAAAATTATTATGATAAATTTTAATTTGTGTACTATTTAATTGATAAATTTTATAAAACAAGTAATTCAATTTATTAAAAAAAAAAGAATCTAAGCCATTAAAAGGTTCATCAAAATAGTATAATTTTTTAATGTAAAAAAGATTTAATTTAGAAAATAACAATTTTTTAAAGCCATAAGATAACTTTTTTATATTATTATTTATTTGATATATATATTTTAAATTATATATATTAATGTATAATTTATTATATAGCTGTAATAAACTATAATATTTTTTTAGGTTACTGATATTAAATGTTGTATTTGTATTGAAAAATTTTAAAAGGCTTGTCTTACCAGAGCCATTCTTACCTTTTAGAATATAAATTTTTCTTTTCTTTAATGAAATATTTATATTTTCTAAAATATAAGTGTTTTTATTACGATTTGTAATATTTTTTCTATATAAGATCATTACAATCTTCTTTGTTTTTTTAATTTACACCCATTTTTAGGAATAAAAATTTCAGAGGTAATTGAAAATAATTTAATTTTAGATAATAATAAAGAATTAATAATAATCTTTTTATTTCTAGAGATCCCTTTAAATATTAATTGAAAATATTTAAAATTAGTTTTTTTTAAAATTTTAGTTGATAAAATTTTAATTACTTCTTTTAAAAAAATAGGGTTTTTTCTTGCTGATTTTTTATAACCAATTGTACCAGGTGTTTCAGTTAATAACACTTTACCATCTAGCGTAGTAATACTAATTACACAATTATTTCTTTTTTGTGTTACTACTATTTTTCCTAAGCTAGTAATCAATTGATTATTAGAAATTGAATTGAATTGTATTTTATTTGTATAGTTAATTGTATTTTTTGCCATGTTATAAATTAAATAATCCTAAATTTTTTTCTAGTAGCTGCATTTGAATATGTTTTTTGACCTCTTACAGGTAAATTATTTTTATGCCTCAAGCCTCTGTTATTCCAAATACTTTTTAATTTGTTAATATTTTGTACTCTATTTGTAAAAGCTACTCTACCTAATCCAATTTCTCATTTAGTTGTTAACATTTGAACAGAATTTTTAATGAAATTTATATTCTTATTTATTTTATTTATAGATTTAAAAGGAGAAATTCCAACTTGTGCTATTAAGAAATAAGATGTGGAATTATTTATACCACTTATTTTCTTTAATAAATGTAATACATTTATACTTCTATAATGAGATGTAATATCCAATTCTTTTAAATAAGTTTTTTTTAAAAATTTATTAGATTTGAATTTTTTAATTTTAGTTTGATATCTTTTTTCTATCTTTATTTTCATATTAATCTTTTTTACCTACTTTTAATTTAATATTTTCATTTAAAAATCTAATACCTTTACCTTTATAAATATCTTTTTTTCTTAACTTTTTTAATTTAGATGAAGTTAGTAATAGTTTATCTTTTAAATGACTCGTTATAAATAAATAAGTACCTTCAAAAGGTTTTAATTCAATTTTATCTGTTACATTGAAAATAATAGAATGGCTATAACCTAGATATAAAAATAAATTATCATTCTTTTTAAATACTTTATAACCAATACCCCAAACTTCTAAAATAGATAAAAAGCTAGTAGAAACTATATTAATATATTTTTTAAATAAATATAAAAAATTATGATATATAATTTTATAACTAGAATAATTTTTATTATTTATTTTTAAAATTAAATTATTATATTTTTTATTACTATATTTGATATTTATACTATGTATATTATAGAATAAATCATTTGAATTGTTGGTATAAATTTTTTTAGAGATAGTACCAAAAGTACCCTTTATAATAATTAAATTATAATTTAAATAAATTAAAACATTATTAGGAAATAGTAACGAAACCTTAGAAATTTTAGACGACATAAGTTAATTCCAATTAATTTGACAAATGATTTCACCTCCTAATTTACTAATACGAGCATCGTAATCAGTTTTTATACCTTTTGATGTTGAAATTAAAGTAATACCAGCTCCTTGATTACTAATTTTTATCTTATTAATACTAGAAAATACTTTATTACTTGATTTTGATATTTTATATAAAAACAAATTACTTATCTTTAAATTAATATAGATTTTAATTTTTTGTTTTCCTATTAAAAAGCCTGTTATAATAGATTCTTTTTGTAAAATTTTTAATATTTCTATATTTTCTTTAGATAAAGAGCAATTAATAAAAATCAATTTATTTTTTATACCATTTTTTATATTATTAATTAAATTTGAAATTAAAATCATACATTTTTTACCAACTATATTTAGCGAAACCAGGCAAATTCCCTGTAGAACTGAACTGTTTAAACATAATCCTAGATATTTTATATTTACGATATACAGATCTTGAACGCCCTGTCCATATACACCTATTTGAAATTTTAGTTTTGAAACTTCTATTATCAATTTTTTGTAATTTTAGAATTAAATAATATTTAAATTGATAATAAATTCTAGAATCAAATAAATCCCATTTATTAAAATATAAATTTTTATTCATTTGTAAGTTTAGCAATAACATTTTATAAACTTTTTGTTTTAATTCATTTTTTTTAAATTGAATTCTTTTTTTTTTATCTAGAAAACGTTTATTTTTCATATTTATTTATAGGAAATTGTAAATGACTTAATAATAAAGTAATATTATTACTAATATTAAAACTAGGTAAAGTGTTTTTAAATAATTTTAATATTATCTGTAAAGTATTATTATAATTTAATTTATTTTCTTTTAATAATAAATTATCAATTTTGTTAATATTTTTTATATCTATATTAACATTACTTGTATCATTAAAACTAAATAATTTTGAAACATCAATTATATTAAAATAACTGTGTACTAATTTCAATAAAAAAGATGTCGCAGTCTTCTTTCTTAGATGTATTTTCACAGAAATGCAATCATTTTTATAAATACCGTTAAATAAACTGTCCTTTCTGCTTTTATTAATAACAGGTTTTTCACCAGTTATTAATTGCAATATAAATAGTAACACAATCAAATTATATTGGCTATTTAATAATTTATTTTTTAATTGTAACTGCACCTCCATTAATTCTTTAATTAGATATTTAGAATTATTACAATTTATTTTTGTAATTATGTTATAATTAATTGTTCTTAGTTTATACTTTTTAATTAAATCCATAAAATTAAATTATACCTTCTGAAATAGATAATATTTTAGCTCACCCTAATTTACGTAATTCTAATGGAACTATTCCTAATACACGTGTACCAATAGGGTTTTTATTTTTATCTAATAAGATAATATCATTAAAAAAAAATTTTAAATCAGAACCATTCGTTCTTTGAATTTCTTTTTTAGTTCTAATAATTAATCCAACATAAATAGAATGCTCTTTCACTTTCTTTAATTTATGTTTGATTTTTTTAATCACCACAACAATTAAGTTGCCGACTGTACCAACACTACGTGGCCTGTAATAACCTAATAGTTTAATGCATAAAGCATATTTCCCACCGGAATTATCTGTAATTCTTAAATAAGTTCCATGTTGTATCATAATTTAATAGTATTCTGTTATAATTTTAGTTGAAATAGATAAATTGTTAGAAGCAATTTCTAATGAATTTTTTATATGTACTAAATGTTCTTTTGAACAAACTACTTCAAATAGTATAGTACCTTTTTTTGTAGGAATAACCCATTTATCAATCATACCTTTACCTTTACCCATTCTAATAGCAATAGGTTTACTAGTTACACCTAAAAAAGGATTAACTTTTATAATTAATTTCCCTTTAGATTTAATTAACTTCAAAATCTTATTTTTACACGAATCGAATTCTTTTGAGTTTAAATAAGAACTGTTTAATGATATCAAACCAATATTACCAAAATGTAATTTCGAAGAATTTATTTTATTCTTAATTTTTATAAAATGTGTTTTATTTTTAAATTTATTTGTATACTTCATTGAAATTTAATTATAATAATTTAAATATAAATTATTTAAATATTTTTTTAAATTAAACACTTTATAAAATTTTAAAACTTTTAAACCATAAGAGCCATTTCTGGTAATAGCAAAATCTGAATAATAATCTATATTTAAATTTAAACTGTTTTTTAAGGTAGTACCTATCTTATAAGTAGTAATATTACTTCTAGTAGATTTAGCAGAAGAGCCTAATCGACCAAAACCATTAACTTGAAATCCTTTTACTAAATTATAATACTGTTTATTAAACAATTGCTTAAATAATAAAAAGGATTCATTATTTTGTAATTGATTTTTTTTATTTAAAACACCCATATTGTATTTATTTAATACATTATATTTGTTATCATTAATAACTATGTTATTTAATATATGTCTAGAATTATTTAATAAAGCTAGTTTTTGTTGCATTAACAACATTTTTTTATGTTGATAATTTTTTTTTTCAATATAAGAAACATTATTTGAAGAAATTGAATTTTTTTTTAAAAAATATTGTTTCTTTTTTTTTGATACATTTAATTTATAATAGTAATATTTTGATTTTTTTTTTGAATTTATATTATAAGTTATAAAATTTTCAATAAAATATTTTTTATTTAACAAATTAAATTTTTTATTTCAAAAAATAGTATTATAATATTTAGTATACAATTTTGATAGATTAAAAACCTTAATATTTTTGTTAATAAAATTATTATTACTCAAATATTTATAGTTTAAGTCATACATATTATAAAATAGTAGAGTTGATTTGAAAATCCGAATATTACGTAAATAAAAAAACTCATCAATACCTAATTTATTTTTAATTAATTTAATAGGATTAAACAATTTTTTTTGATGCTTATATTTAGATAAACTTTTTTTTAAATAAGAAGATAAATTTTGAGCATTAATACTATTTTTTTGGTTTACTAAAATATTTCAATTTATTTTAATATTAGTATCTTGCACTATATTGTGTATTATTTTATTTAAATAAGCAACATTATATCTAATTAATAAAAAAAAATAATAATTTTTATTTAAATAGAAAGATTTTTTTTTTTTTCTAATAAAAGGAATTTGTAACGTAAGTTTCGTTTTTTTAGAATAACTAGTTTCTTTTTGAGGAACCACTTTTCTTTTACTAGAAATTACATTTGCAAACCTAAGTTTAAATGTTTTTTTAGAAGAAGATAATCTAGATAATGAATGAGAAGTCTTAGAAAAATTTTTAGATTTAAATTTATTAATATATTTTTTTTTTTTAGAAGGATTGAAATACTTTAATATAAATCTAGATTTAATTTTAATATTCTTCTTAACCAATTTAGTATTTTTTTTTAATAATAAAGGTAATAATTTGTTCTTTTTCAATAACAATACATTTAATCTATGTAATAAAGAATTGTTTTTATTAAATAAATTAAATTTAATAATATTTTTGCTTAGAAAAACTTTTGATGGTAATGTTACAAAAATTCTTTTTTTTTGAAATTTTTTCTTTGTTTTAACAAAAACTGATTTTCTTCTTTTCACTGTAAATTTTTGATCTTGTTTAGTAAATGAAAAATATTTTAATAATAAATTTTGTTTTACATTTAATTTATAATTTAAATACAAGTTTATAAAATTTTTATAAAACTCTAATATATTTTTTGATTTTTTTAAATTAATAGAAAAAAGTTTATTTTTTTTAATCTTGTAATTAGAATATTGAAAATTCAATTTTTTTTTAGATACTTTATACTTAATAGAATTCAATAAAAAATTCAAATAAAATATTTTTTTATATTTGAATATAAAATATCTAGAATATTTTTTCTTAATTGGAGAGTTTAATTCAGCTATGTATAAATTACGATTTTTTTTATGATGGAATTTTTTTTTAATTCTTTTGAAGAAAGTTCTATAAAATTTATATTTAAATATATATCTATATCTATTTTTTCTATAAACCAAAAAAAACCTATTAAATTTCTTATTATGTAAAAATAAAGTTTTATTTTTTTTCAAAATTAAATTGTTTATAAATAAATTATTAACAGAACTATTGGTATTTGTAGATAATACAATAGAATAATTATTAAAAAAATATTTTTCTTTCTTTTGAAAATTTACTTGTACAGGATTAAAATTTTTTTTCTTATATTTTCTTAAAAAAAAAGATTTTTTATTTAATTTTTTAGATAAAATTTTAGAATTAAATATGTTTTTTAATAAATAAACATTAAAAAATATATCAATTTCTTTATTTAAATTTTTATTAATATAAATATTAGAAAGAGAAATATTTCTACTATAAAAAAAATTAATTAAAAATTTTTTAATTAATAAATCTTGATTATAAGAATCTGAATAATTTTTGTTGCTATAGTATAAAGAAGTTCAATTCTTTAATTTATTTAATCTAAAACTAACTGGATGCACTTTATTTCCCATAAATAATTAACTACGTTTTTTTTTTTTATTATGTTTACAAATAACTTTTGTAAATGAAAATTCACCTAGTTTATAAAAAAAATGTTTTCTTGTTATAGGTAATTGAATATATTTTTTACCATTATAAACGTAAAAACAACATTTTTCAAAAAAAGGTAGAATAGTAGAAGATCTACTTTTTGTTTTTATTTTAAAATAATTACTTTTTCTTTGCTCTTTTTTATTTACATAATAGTAAAATAAAATTTTAGGAGCTAATTTTAATAAATTATAATCACAATAATATTTCATACAATAATATTTATTAGAGTAAAAGGACTCGAACCTTTAATCCCTGGCATCAAAATCCAGTGCCTTACCTATTTGGCCATACTCTAATTTTTTTAGGGCGAATAATGGGACTTGAACCCATAATACATAGAACCACAATCTACTGCCTTACCAATTTGGCTATACTCGCCTGTTTTTTTTTACAACCCCTTTAGTATACTTACCCCACCTAGAAACAGAAGGCCTACCTCCAGAAGATTTACCATTACCACCACCATGTGGATGATCGATAGGATTCTTTGCTACACCACGAACACTAGGCCTATTACCAATCCACCGACTAGCCCCAGCTTTTCCTAATTTTTTTAATTTTAGATAACCAGCTGAAACTATTCCTACTGTAGCAAATACGCTATCATTAAAGTATTTTTTCTCTCCAGAACTAAAAACAATTAAATTTTTATTTTTATTTTTAGATATTAATTGCCCATACATGCCAGCTGCTCGTAAATATGTACTAACTGAATTTCTGTTAGAACTAATATTACAAACGATTGTACCTAATGGTATAGACTTTAATAAATAAGAGCCACCTAAAACAACATCTAAATTAGACGTAACTGTGTCATTGGATACTACATCCATACCTATTTCCATACCTTTATTCTTTAAAATATAAGAATAAGTACCATTTTCATACTGGATTAAAGCTATTAGAGCATTCCTATTAGGATCTTTTTCAAAATTAAGAATTCTTGCTTTAAAATTAAAAAAAATACGTTTAAAATCAATTATACGATATAGTTTTTTATTACCAAAACTTTTATTGTAATTTACTAAATTTCCTGTAGAATTTACAAATTTTTTACGTTTTAAAGGCCGTAAGAAAAATCTATTTTTTAAATTAGAAATAGATCTATCTACTAAGGAGACCTTACTTCTAATACCAGGTGATGTAGCTTTATATTTTTTAATACTAATTAAATTATCTGTAGACATAATATATAATAAACAAAGGAGGGACGAATCGAACATCCATCATTGACTTTGGAAGACAAGGTTCTACCATTAAACTACTCCTCTATACTATAGTTTAACCAATGTACTTTCGAATTTTTAAAATTTTTTCTTTTTTTACTATTTTTTTTACTAAAAACCATAGTATCAACTTTATTGACATTTACACCATAAATGTCATATAGAAAAATTTTCAAATCGTACTTCGTACAAGAAACATTCGATTTAATTTTTAGATAGTTACTTAAAGAATCCTTACCAGAGAAGAAAAAATTTATATTTGTATTAAAAAGTTTTTTATTATTTATTTTTTTAATATTTATTTTTTTTTTCATAAGTAAAATTGGATGTAAGATTATATTTACAATTAATGCTTTTTAATATTTTAACTAAAAAAAATTTGATATAATTAAATATATATAGCTCTTTCACAATAAATACCAATCCAATAGAACAAATTGATTTTTTAAATTGCTCTCTAGATTTTTTAGAAACATGTGGAGATTTCAACACAGTTATAATAGTATTTTTTTTAGGGAAATAAATTTTATTTATGTTTACTTCCTTATTTGTAAAAAATAAATTAATTGTTTTTATCAAGTTATTAGATAAATCTATTAGATATAAATGGTTATAATAATATAATTTTAAATTAAGTTTATATATCATAAAAAATAAAAAATATCCCTTATAGGAATCGAACCTATGTCACAGCTGCGAAAAAGCTGTGTCCTACCACTAGACGAAAGGGACTCTTTATTGTGTCGTTAAATAAACTCTACAATAAGACCACCACCAATTGTTTTACTACCTTCCCTAACAGTAAATTTTAATTGCTCTTCTAAAAAGATTGGCTTAAATAAATCTACCTCAATTAAAATATTATCACCTGGATTAGCAATTGCTAAATCTTCTGGTAAAGTTACAGTACCTGTAATATCAAAATTTTTAAAATAAAATTGAGGTCTATAACCAGAAAAAAAAGGCTTAGATCTACCACCATCTTCTTCAGTTAGTACATAAAATTGAGCCTTAAATTTCTTATATTGAGAATAAGTATCGGGTTTACAAATGATTTGACCACGTCTAACATCTGTTTTTTTAATACCACGTACTAATATACCTACACTAGCACCTGCTACACCCTTATTCAAAGTAGTTTTAAAGAATTCTAAACCTGTACAAGTAGTTTTTTTTAATTCATCAAAACCAATAATTTCTAAATCATCTCCTACTAAAACAGTACCTTTATTAATTTTACCAGCTAAAACAGTACCTCTACCAGAAATAGAATGAACTGAGTCAATATACATTAAAAAAGGCTTGTCAAGTTCTCTCTCTGGTTGTTCGATTTGATAATCTACAACCTCCATTAGTTGTTGTACAGATTTAAAACCAATTGATGAACTAGAATCATTTGACTCTAAAGCTACTCTAGCAGAACCAAAAATGAATGGGATATTCATACCATCAAATCCATATGCTGTTAATAAATCCCTAACCTCTATATCAACAAAATCTAATAAATCTTGGTCTAAAATAGAATTATCCATTTTATTTACATAAAGAACTAAAGATTTAATTCCAATTTCTTTACATAATAAAATATGTTCTCTAGTTTGTTCTTGTGGTCCATCAATCCCTGAAACTACTAAGATAGCACCATCCATAGACGCAGTACCAGCAATCATATTTTTAATATAATGTTGATGACCTGGACAATCGATATGTGCATAAGACCTATTAGCACTAAAATAGTGTATTTGTGTAGCATTAATAGTAATACCACGTGATTTTTCTTCAGGAGCTTTATCAATTTGTGTAATACCAAAATTTTTTTCAAAATTTTGACTATTAATAGCTAAAACACAACTAATTGCTGCTGATAATGTTGTTTTACCATGATCTACATGGCCAATTGTACCTATATTACAAAATTTTTTTTCCATATTATTTATATGTTTTTTTTATTTTTAATTTTAAAAATTGTTTTTATTTTTTTAGTGAACTAGTTTTTAAATAGTAATTAATACTTAAAAATTTTCCAGCCACAGGTTCCCCTACGACTACCTTGTTACGACTTCACCCCAGTTATCTTCATTAGTCTAATTTAAGAATTTTATTTTATATAAAAATATATTAATAATAAAATTAAAAATAATTTCTATAGTTAGCTGACCAATAAATTGATCAAATAAAATAAAAATTTAAATTTAAAATAACAAAAACTTCCATGGCGTGACGGGCGGTATGTACAAAGTTTATATAAATTATTCACCGCAACGTTCTTATTTGCGATTACTAGCGATTCCAACTTCATGTTTCCGAGTTTCAGAAAACAATCCGAAATACGATATTTTTTAAAGATTAACTCCAAATTACTTTATTGTTACTCATTGTAAATACCATTGTAGCACATGTGTAGCCCAATCTATAAAGGCCATAAAGACCTGACGTCATCCTTCAAATTTTTTCTTCAAAAATGTCTTTTTAAATATTCATCAATATATGTTAACAACCAAAAAGAAGGGTTTCGTTTGTTTAAAGGAATAAACCAAATTTCAAAACACAAACTGACGACGGCCATGCAGCACTTGTTATAAATAGTATAATAGAGTACAAATATACCCATATTAATTTATAATACAAAGATTGGTAAGGTTTTACGCGTTGTATCGGATTAAACCACATGCTCCACCGCTCTTCTAAACTTCTGCCAATTCCTTTGAGTTTCACCCTTGCGACCGTACTACCCAGGCGGAATATTTAATGCGTTAGCTTATTTACTAAATTTTTTTATTTAATAAAAAATATTCATCGTTTACAGCATAGACTACCAGGGTCTCTAATCCTGTTTGCTCCCTATGCTTTCGTGTCTCAGTGTCAGTTATATCCAGATATTTGCCTTCGCCATCGATAGTCCTTCTTGATATCTAGAAATATTATCTCTCCACCAGAAATACTAATATCCTCTATATAACTCTAGTTAAACAGTTTTAAAACCACTTTTAAAAAATATTTAAACTTTCAATTTTAACTTATTTAACAACCTACACACCCTTTACGCCCAATTAGGTCGAATAACACTAGCCCCTCCCGTATTACCGCGGCTGCTGGCACGAGATTAGCCGGGACTTCTTTAATAAGTACTGTCATTATCTTCCTTATCGAAAGAATTCTGCAAAAACAGATAATTTCATACAATATAGCTAGATCAAGCTTTCGCTCATTGTCTAAAATTCCTCACTGCTGCCTTTAATAAAAGTTTGAGCCTTATTTCAATCTCAATGTGGTTGTACATTCTCTCAAATCAACTAAGGATAATTGGCTTGGTAATCTATTACATTACCAACTACCTAATCCTATAGAAGCTAGCCAAATAGCGATAAATCTTTATTTTAGAATTATTTCACAAAAATTTGCAATAAATTTTAGGTAAATTATTCTAAACTATTTAATATATTCTTCTATATTACTCACCTGTACGCTACTTAAAAAAAATAATTTTTTTTTTCGTTCAACTTGCATGTGTTAAGCCTATTGTTAGTGTTCATTCTGAGCCAGGATCAAACTCATATAATATAAAAATTATATATAAATACAATTTTTAATTTAATATCCTATAATAATAAATATTTATTATTATCTATAACCAAAAATACTCCTAGATCACTAAATAAAGACATTGGGACTTGAACCCAAAACCCTTTGGTTAAAAGCCAACTGCTCTACCGATTGAGCTATGTCTTTTTATTTATTTGTGTTTAATTGTAATATTGTAAACAATATACAAAAATAGAATTGTTAAATAATTTACATAAATAGTTTGGGAAAACACCTATGCAAATAACTAACACAGTTAAACAAATTAAATAACTTATTTCATCCTCTTTTAAATCTAAATGTAAAGAACTAAAATTGAATTTAGAAAAACCAAAACAAATACGATTAAATAACCAAATAGAGTATATAACAGATAAAATATAGCCATAAAACATGAACAATAAAATAACTGGATTTAATAACTCTACCGATGAAAAAATTAATAATTCACTCACAAAACCACCACTACCTGGAAACCCTATATTGAATAATGAAAATATCAAAAATAAAATAGAAAAAATAGGCAAATAACTAACTAACGAGTTATAATACAGTAATAGTCTTGTATGAAAACGTTTATATAATAAACCAATTAAAATAAATAATCCCCCAGCAACTAAACCATGATTAATCATCATAATAATAGCACCTTCTATTCCATAATAATTAAAGCTAAAAAGTCCTAAAATAATAAAACTCATATGAACTATTGAAGAATATGCAATAATTTTTTTCAAATCAATTTGGCTAATTATAGTATAAGAAACATAAATAATTGCCACTATACATAAAATATAAACAAAAATTGAGAAAAATTTTGTAGCAAAAGGAAACAATGGGATTAAAAACCTAAACATTCCATAAGTACCTAATTTTAATAAGATACCAGCTAAAATAACAGAACCTGTAGTAGAAGCTTCTACATGAGCCTCAGGTAACCAAATATGGAATGGAAACATAGGTGTTTTAATACAAAAAGAAATAAATAACCCTAACCAAAGAATTTGCTCTACCTCAAAAGGTAACTCTATTAAATATAAACTCCGAATATCAGTTGTACCAAAATGTACAAATAAATAAACAATTACAAATAATAATAGTAAAGAACCTACTACAGTATAAACAAACAATTGGTAAGTAGCTCTAATCCTTCTAAATCTACTACCTCAAATACCAACTAATAAAAACATAGGTATTAAAATACCTTCAAAAAAAATATAAAACCATAACAGGTCTAATACAGAAAAAGAAAGTACTAAAAAAAATTGCAATATAAAAAAACAAACCAAATGATTTAATAATTTAAAACTAATAGTAGTCCAACTTAATAAGATACATAATAGTAATAAAAAATTAGTTAATAAAATTAAAATACAAGAAACACCATCTAATCCAAAAGCTATTTTAATATTAAAGAAATCCGCCCAAACAAATTCTAAATTATATTGGAACACAGAACTACTTTCATTATAAAAATAAACTAATAAACAAGATAGTATCAAAGAAATTTGAGCAATCCAAAAAGAAAACTCTCACGCTACTTTAGTAGAATTTTTTAATACTTTCTGTAAAAGTATTATACCTAAAATACCAATTAAAGGTAAAACCATTTGTAAAACTAACAATAAATTATTTTTAAATACGAAATCAAAAGCATTTAAAAATAAATTATTACTTATTATAACTAAATCAGTAAAAAATAACTTTAATGGGATAAAATATTCTAATAACATAATATAAAATTCTAGAAAAATGATTACCTAAGCAATCACAGGATATAAAAATAAGTGACTATATAAAAATAAATACACAAAAATCCAAATTACATCTACAAAATGCCAATACCAAATAGCAAATTCAAAACCTAAGTGATCTTGGTATGTAAAATGATTTTTTAATAATCGAACAAAGTTCACAATTAAAAAAAGAGTACCTATAATAACATGTAACCCATGAAACCCAGTTGTTACAAAAAACAATGAACCATATATACCTGTATTAATACTAAAAGGTGCTTCTAAATACTCTACTCCTTGGAAAAAAGTAAAAATAAGACCTAATAGAATTGTAAGAAATAATGCTACCTTACATTCAAAAGTATACTTTTTTGTAGGGATATAGATAGCATAGTGTGCCCAAGTTACAGTAACACCAGAAGAAAGTAAAATTATTGTATTTAATAAAGGTACTTCTAAAGGATTAAATAATTGAACACCTACTGGAGGCCAAATTGCTCCAATATAAATAGAAGGTGCTAACGCGCTATGAAAAAATGCCCAAAAGAAAGCAAGAAAAAGACAAGCTTCAGATAAAATAAATAAAGCCATTCCCATTCTTAAACCTTTTTTTACTGCTTTAGTATGATGACCTTGAAATGTACCCTCTCGAACTACATCTCTCCACCACATCCAAGAAATAGCAATTACTAATAATAAACCAAAAGTTAAAAAATAACCACCATTTAAATATGAATGCATATACATAGCTCCACCAAAAGTTAGGTATAATGCACCAAAAGAAGCTAAGAAAGGCCATGGACTTCTATCCACTAAATGAAATGGATGAGCTTTAATCTTAGAAAATTTATTTGTCAAAATAAAATCTGTATTGAATTTCATAAAAATTAATTAATTTGAACACCAATAGGAGTTTCATTAAAGCAATGACTTTGAGGCGGACTAGAAGTTTGCCATTCTAAAGTATTAGAAGTCATTCTTTTTAAAATTAAATTATTATTTACATAATAATTTAAGAATAGATTACTATTTGTATTCTTATTTTTTGCAATATCTAAATTAAAAAAAGAACTCCAAAATAGGTTTCTTCTATAATTTAATAACTCTAAATAATATTTCGCAGATTTTTTCCAGTTAAAATTCCAATTAATTACAGACCATTGTACTTCTTTCTGTGCTAAAATTTTCCACACAAGATAAATAAATACAAGAACACCAATTAAAGAAATAAAAGAACCAATTGAAGAAATAATATTCCAAAAAATATAAACATCAGGATAATCTGGAATTCTACGAGGCATTCCAGCTAAACCTAAAAAATGTAATGGGAAAAATGTAATATTTACACCGATAAAAGTGATCCAAAAATGAATTCTACCTAAAGTTTCAGAATAACTAGTACCAGTAATCTTACCGATCCAGTAATAAAATCCACCAAAGATACCAAATAGAACACCCATTGATAATACATAATGAAAGTGAGCTACTACGTAATAAGTATCGTGTAACGCAATATCAACACCACCATTTGCTAAGATAACACCCGATAAACCCCCTAAAATAAATAAACTAATTAAGCCAATTACAAATAAAAAAGGAACTCGAAAAATTAATCGACCTCCCCACATTGTAGCTAACCAACTAAAAATTTTAATACCTGTAGGAATAGCAATTGCCATAGTAGCAATTGTAAAATATACCCGAGTATCAATATCCATACCAATAGTATACATATGATGAGCCCAAACATAAAAACCTAATAAACCAATTATAATAATTGCCCATACCATACCAATATAACCAAAAATAGGCTTATTACTAAAAGTACTAACAATATGACTAGCTAAGCCAAAAATAGGTAAGATTAAAATATAAACTTCTGGATGACCAAAAAACCAAAATAAATGTTGGAATAATACAGGGTCACCACCTCCAGAAGGATCAAAAAATGTTGTATTTAACTGTCTATCAGTTAACAACATTGTAATACCAGCTGCTAAAACTGGTAAAGAAAGAACTAATAAGAAAGCTGTTACTAAAACTGCCCAAACAAACAAAGGCATGTTTGATAAAGTAATAGAAGGAGCTCTCATATTAAAAATTGTAGTGATAAAATTAATTGCACCAAGAATAGAAGAAACACCTGCTAAATGTAAACTGAAAATAGCTAAGTCTACAGAAGGACCGGAATGAAATAAAGTATCACTTAAAGGTGGGTAAACTGTCCAACCAGTACCAGCACCATCACCTACTAAAGCTGATAATACTAATAAAGTTAAAGAAGGAGGCAATAACCAGAATGAAATATTATTCATTCTAGGGAAAGCCATATCAGGAGCACCAATCATTAAAGGCACAAACCAATTACCAAAACCACCAATTACTGCAGGCATTACCATAAAAAAAATCATAATAAATGCATGAGCTGTAATAACTACATTAAAAGCATGTCCATCTGCAACAACTAAAAATTCACCAGGAGTAGCTAACTCTAATCTAATAATAATAGAGAAAGCTGTACCTACCATTCCAGCAAATGTTCCAAAAATAAGATATAATGTACCAATATCTTTATGATTAGTAGAAAAAAACCATCGACTAATATAATCCATTAAAAAATAAATAAAAAAATAAAAAACACCAAAACCCCCAAAAACCAAAATAAAGTACTAGAAATAGATTAACTCCAATCTAATACTCCTTGTTTCCATTCGTAAATGAAACCTAATGTTAGTATAAATAAAAATAAACTAACAATGAAGAATCCAAAAAAGTCAAACGAAGATAAATTCACTGACCAAGGAAATAAAAAACTAATCTCTAAATCAAAAATTATAAATAAGATTGCAACTAAGTAAAATTGTATATCAAACTTACGCATACAATCATTAAATGGATTGAATCCGCATTCATAGGAAGACAATTTTTCATTAGACTGTACAGATAATGATAAAAAATTAGATAATACCATAATTACTACAGACAATAATAAACTTAACACAAAAAAATAAAAAATAATTAAAAAATTCATATTAAAGATTAATTAGATAATAATGTTTCCCATCCAGAAGCATAATAAACATCTGAATAGTAACCTAAGTACTGCTGAACACTAGTATAGTAATACATATAACTTACTGCTTCAATAACAATAGGCATATAACCATGATCTACACCACATAATTCACTACACTGTCCAAAAAATGTACCTTCAAATTTAATAAATACAAAACATTGGTTTAATCTACCAGGAATTGCATCGATTTTAATACCGAAAGATGGAATAGCGAAACTATGAATAACATCAGCTGATGTTACTAAAAACTGAATATGTGTTTTAGTAGGTAAGATTAATCTATTATCTACCTCTAATAAACGTTTTTCACCTTTATATAATAAATCGTAATCTTTTAATAGGTAACTATCAAAAGTATCACTAGTTAATGATCTACATTCAAATCGATCGAAAGTCATTAGATTTTCTAATCGAACATATCTTGTATAATCACTAAAATGATCCAAATCTAACCATAAATATTTATAGCTAAAAGAATCAAATAATCTATCAACCCATTGATATGGTAAATAATATTGATAAACATTACTTAAATCAAAAGGATCAATAAATTGTTCTGCTAAAGCTTCTTTTAAAAAGATATTTTCTAATACATTCGTAGCAAAGTACTCATTATTATTAGAAACATTACTATAATCAATAATAAAATTATAGTTCTCCACAGAATTCGATAAAAAATGCATCATCGAAGCTTTATCTGTGTAAGGAAATGCCATTGGACCTGATAAAGTTCCCCAAATCAGGCAATTAGTATCCCATTTATAAAATAACTCTTCTAAAGTAGTTACTTCTATACCATTTGCTCTGTATACCCAATATTCAAAAATAAAAGGATACCATCTAGTATACATACCTACATGATAGATAGGAGCTCTGATTAAATCAAAGAACTCTTCTCTAGAATCTAAGCCAGTAACAAAATTAATAAAATTAATATGACCACAGTCACTTTCATAAGACCAATACCATTGATGACCAATTACTTTAATGATTAATTCTGGGTGAATTCTTTCTTCTAATAAGTATAATAATACTAAAGAAGGATAACCAATAAAGAAAAGTACAAGAATAGGTAATAAAGTCCAAAAAAATTCAACAACTTTACTAACAAAAAAAGATTTATTCTTGTATAAAGAATAATAAGCTAAATATTTATTTTTAGCACCTTTTTTTTGAAAAGAATTATCTTTAAAATTAATAAATGTCCATAAAATAACCCAAACAATCCAAATTAATAAAAATAATTCAATGAATAGTATAGTATTATAAACATCTAAGATATTTTCTGCAATAGCTGAAGCCCCATATCTCAGATTAACTCTATCAGAACCATAAAAGTCTAATAGGTTATCTAATCCAAAAGTAGTAATAATACTCCAAGTACCATCACTTATCACTTCAAAAAATTTCACAGCGAAGTTAAAAAATTCTATTTTAAATAAATCTAAATTCATAAATAAATATATAATATATATATAAGTATAATTTATGTTCTAAAAACATAAATTAAGTAAGTAATATTGGAATCGAACCAATACGTTTTCGGTGTAAACGAAACATCCTGCCATTAGATGAATTACTTTAAATCTTTAATATTGATTTAAAGTAACTGTTGTTTACTTTTTTTATTAACAAAATAGCTATTCAAGCTATAAAAAATAATCAATAAAAAATTTAAAAAGATAAAAACACCTACAATAAATTTTATAATAACTATAGAGAATAAGCTATAACTAGTACAAGTTAATAAAAATACAATCGTAAAAAGTAACACTATAATTAGATATAAAGAAAATCTTTTTATAATAGAAACAAGAGCAGGAAGTTCATTTCTAAAAATAAACATGTTATAATTATTACTATTCAAATTATATTCAAAATCATTTTTCAAAGATTTAACTGAAATATCTTTAAAAGTACCAATAAAATTTATATTAAATAATGTTTTCATAAAAAAAAATAAAAAAAAAAACCAAACACCTACTCCCCAGACTAGATTCGAACTAGTAACATTTTGATTAACAGTCAAACGCTCTACCGTTAAGCTACTGGAGAACACACTTAAATACGTAATGTATTAAAAGTATGTTCTGTAAAAGCAGCATTAAAGAAATTCACATATAATTTAATTAAAACTAAAATATATGAGATATAATAAAAAGTACAACCATATAAATATGATTTAACTAAAGAAGATTTAATATTAATTTTAAAGAAACCTAAAGAATTAACAAAAGAACTAGCAACTAAATTAATAAATAATAACATTAAATTTTCAATTGCGTTCATTTCAAAATTAGGAATATCATTAAAAAAACCTTTAATACCAGAAAATAAAGTGATTAATAAATCCTCTAAAATTAATGGTACATATTGAGGTTGTTTTAATACTTCTGTTAACACAGAACCTCTTTTTAATAAATTTCTAGTAGCAGGATCTAAATCAGAACCAAATTGCGCAAAAGCAGCTACTTCTCTATACTGAGCTAATTCTAATTTTAAAGAACTAACAATTTCTCGACAAGCAGTTACTTGAGCAGCTGAACCTACTCTACTTACTGATAAACCTACATTAATTGCAGGTCTGATACCTTGGTAAAATAATTCAGCCTCTAAAAATACCTGTCCATCTGTAATAGAAATTACATTTGTAGGGATATATGCAGCAACATCACCACCTTGAGTCTCAATAATAGGTAATGCTGTTAAAGAACCAGCACCACAATCATCTGACATTTTAGCAGCTCTCTCTAATAACCTCGAATGTAAATAAAATACATCACCAGGATAAGCTTCTCGACCAGGAGGTCTTCTCAATAATAGAGACATTTGTCTATAAGCTACAGCTTGTTTAGATAAATCATCATAAATAATAATACAATGTCTACCACTATTTCTAAAGAATTCTCCAATAGTAACACCAGTATATGGAGCTAAAAATTGTAATGGAGCAGCTTCAGAAGCTGTTGCAGCTACAATTACTGTATAACCTAAAGCAGAGTAATTACTTAATAATTTTACAATTTGAGCTACAGTAGATCTTTTTTGACCAACAGCAACATAAACACAGAAAGGTCTATGAGACTTCTCCTCAGTTCTTTGTCTAATAATAGTATCAATAGCAACAGCTGTTTTACCAGTTTGTCTATCACCAATAATTAACTCCCGTTGTCCTAAACCAATAGGAACTAAACTATCAATAGCTTTTAAACCTGTTTGCATAGGTTGGTGTACAGATTTTCTCTGTAAAATACCAGGAGCTTTTGTTTCTGTAAATTGTTTAGCAGTACAATCTTTTAACTCACCTAAATTATCAATTGGATGACCTAAACCATTTACTACTCTACCTAAAATACCCATCCCAACAGCAGTTTCTAAAATAGTATTTGTTGGTACTACAATATCACCTGCTTGAACTGATTTATTAGAAGAAAAAATTACAGCACCAGTTAATAATTTTTCTAAATTTAAAACTAAACCATAAACTGATCTCTCAGATAGGCTTTGGTTCATTTGTTTAGATCTTTTATTAAAGATTAACAATTCTCCTAATAAAACATTAGAAATACCTTTAATAGTAATAATACCATCAGCAGAAGTCCAAACAACTCCTTTCTGGTAATTACTACTTAAATTTTGTTCTATACTAACTTTTTTATTCATACTAAATGAAAGAAAAAATTAAATAGAATTAATTGAAATTTTATCAAAACTATCAAATAAAACAGTAATTACTATAAAAAATATTACAGTAAAAACTCTACTAAAAAAAGTGAATGGTTCACTTAAAGCACACGCACCCAAATAACCTAACATCAATAAAATATAAATAAAAAACCAATAGATAAATTTATATTTTCTAAAACTAACCGATCTAATTAAATTAGTACTACTAGTACCTAAAATAACGAAAATAACAATAAATGCTGCTAAAGCAATTACTCCACCTAATTTATCAGGAATACACCTTAACACAGCATAAACTGGTAAATAATACCATTCTGGAACAATATGAGTAGGAGTAACTAATGGATTTGCATAAATATAATTATCTGGATGACCTAATAAATTAGGGAAAAAAAAGATAAACATTGAAAAAACAATAAAAAATACAAAAATACCAAATAAATCTTTAACAATAAAATAAGGATGAAATGGTACATAGTCATATTGTGATTTTACACCTAAAGGATTACTAGAATGACCTAATTGTAAAAACAATATATGTAAAATAGCTACTGCTATAATGATAAATGGTAACAAATAATGTAGACTAAAAAATCTATTTAATGTTGGATTACCTACAGAGTAACCACCCCATAACCATTGAACTAAATCTCCACCTACATAAGGTATAGCAGAAAATAAATTCGTAATAACAGTAGCAGCCCAAAAACTCATTTGTCCCCAAGGTAACACATAACCCATGAAAGCTGTTGCAATCATTAAGATTAATAAAACCATACCAAATAACCACACCATTCTTCTTGGATATGCATAAGATCCATAATAAATACCTCTAAACATATGAAGATAAACGATTAAAAAAAACATTGACGCACCATTAAAATGAGTATATCTTAATAACCAACCATATTGTACATCCCGCATAATATGTTCAATACTATTAAAAGCAAAATCTACATGAGGAGTATAACTCATTGCTAAACACACTCCAGTAATTATTTGAATAACTAGGCATAAAGCAGCTAATGAACCAAAATTCCATAAATAACTAATATTTACAGGAGTTGGATATCTATAGATATACTTTCTAAAAAAACTGTACGCATCTTTTTCTAATGCTACATTTAAATAACTAAAAATGTTATAGTTCATAAATTTATTATAAAAAATTAATAAAAAAAAACTCTCAAATACAACTTAAAATATTATTTTATAAAAATAATTCTTCAAGCATTAATGAATCATACATCTAATTCTATAAGGGTTAGGTGATCTTTTCAATAATTATAATATTTGAGATCAAAATTAAAAAAAGAGCTTATAACTCAGTTGGTTAGAGTGTACGCCTGATAAGCGTAAAGTCAGTAGTTCGAATCTACTTAAGCTCATTTTAATAATTTATAGATTTTTAAAGAATTAGTATTGCTCTAATTCAAAAAAATCAAATGAATTATATAAATTGTTCAAATAATAATCTATACAGAAATTATATTTTAATAAAAATAATTTTTCCATAAGACCAACATTAAAATTTAAATTTATATAATCATTAAAACTATTTAATAAAATAGAATTAAAAAAATAATTCTCTTTTTCTAAAAAAAAAGAATTTAATTTTTTATTTAATGAATTTAAAGTAATTAAATCCAATTCAACTTTCTTAATTCTAGTCTTAAGAATTTCTGCAATTCTAGGAAAAAAAAATAGATAATTAAACGAATATAACAATATAAAAAAAAAGAATACCCAAATTATCTCATTAATAAAAACTACTACATCAAATTGAGGCATAAAAAAATTAAAGGATTAAACTACTTGAAATTTATAAAAAATATAATAGTAAGACCTATATAAAAAATTTAATTTAATAAAAGAATATTTTTTTAAAATAAAATAATACACTTCATTAACTAAATTTTCAAAGCTTTGAATAAAAGAATTATTTCTTTTTTTCAAATTAATATTACTGTATAATATAATTAAAAAATTTAAACTTTTTAAATAAAATTTATAACTGTTGTAAAATAACTTTTTACGTAATAAATCTAAATTTAAATAGTGATAAATAAAACTATACTTAGCATCGATATTATATTCATATAAAAAAATCTCATTTACCAATTCTTTTTGTAAATCACTAAAAAATACTACAATAGATTCTTGTAAATATTTTCTAACAACCACACAAAAAGCGATAAAGATTAATAATAATAAGAATTTTTCATTTAAAATGATAATCTTATTGAAATATAACACAAAAACACCTAATAAACCATATAAATAATTATTATTCATACTTAATTATACTTAATGTAAATTAATACTTTCTTCTATATAGATAATTGTTAACACAGAAAAAACATACGCTTGTAAACAAGCTACACCTGTCTCTAAACCAGTTAACAAAAATAAAATTACTATAGGAGCAATACTCAAAAAAAATAAAGGACCTCTAGAGCATAATAATACCCAACCGAAAGTCGCTAAAATTTTTAATAAAGTATGACCCGACATCATGTTAGCAAATAGCCGAACTGATAAACTTAATACTCTTAATACATAAGAGATGATTTCAATTACAACTAATAAAGGAGCTAACCACAATGGTGACCCTTCTGGGAAAAAATGACTAAAGAAATGCTTTTTATATTTTACTACAGCAATTGTAACAAAATAAATAAAAATCATTAACGAAAAAGTCAATGTAACAATTACATGACTAGTTAATGTAAAGCTATAAGGAATTATACCTAATAAATTACTAAATAAAATAAATAAAAAAACACTACTAATAAAAGCAAAATATTTATTAGAGTCTTTTGTATTTAAATTTATTTTTAATAACCCATAAATAAATTCATATAACATTTCTACAACTCTTTGCAAAGAAAAACCAATTAATTTAGAATTTGAAACTCCATAACTCACTAATAAGTAAATTACAAAAAAAACTAAAAAACAAAAAATAAAAAAATTGGTTATAGAAAGATCGATCCCTTTAATAAAAAAGGGATATAAAATGAAGACATTAAATTGTTCTAATGGATCAAAAAACATCCAAATTAAAACAATTTAATTGTCTCCCACCTACCACCCGATTCGAATGAAACTATACAAAATAATAACAGACTTACTTAAACCAAACTGAAAATCTGTATATAATTCTGGTAATATATTAAAAATAATGGGTAAATAAATCGTTTCCCAAGGATATAAACGAATAGGCTCAAAACAAAAACATTGTTGTTTGTTAAAGTACCCTTTATATTCTGAAGGAATTATATCAACTATAGCAATAGCTGTAACCGACTCATTACTCTCATTACTTATTTGAATAGTTCGTAATATAGGCTCACCTATATTACAAAAACTATCTTTAAAATCAATAACACAATTCCAAGGAAGATCATTACTAATGTTAATATAAAAATTAACTTTTAAAATTAAATGATCCCCCGATTTAAAAAATTTATCTATAAATGACAAATTAAATAAAAAATCTGAAATTATGGACAAATACGCATCATTCTTGCAAATAAATTGGTAAATTGGGGTAATTAAATACATACTCCCAATCATTACCAATATAATAATTAAACAATAAACTAAAATTAAATTAAATTTGTTATTAAACATATCATTTGATGTATACAATTAAAGTTATTAAAAAATATTTAGTATTAATAAACTTATAATATCACTATTATTACATAATTAACCTAACAACGTAATAATCTTTTACCTTTATAAAAAAGAATTTGTTTTAAGAATATCTTCTTACTTAATATGAATTCAGTATTTATATCATTAGTACGTAGCTACTCAACTATGCTTTAGAAAAAACAATTGATCCACCATTGGTACTGCTTTTTCGGTCCTCTCGTACTAAAAAAAGCTCCTTTCAATTCTTTCACACTAGCGGTAGATAGGGACCGAACTGTTTCACAACGTTCTGAACCCAGCTCACGTACCACTTTAATCGGCGAACAGCCGAACCCTTGGAACCTTATTCAGCTCCAGGATGTGATGAGCCGACATCGAGGTGCCAAACGACTCCGTCGATTTGAACTCTCAAGAGTCATTAGCCTGTTATCCCTAGCGTACCTTTTATCCGTTAAGCAATAATTTTTCCACACAATATTATTGGATCACTATAACCGACTTACGTCCCTGTCTGACTTGTAGGTCATCCAGTCAAGCAAACTTTTACTATTACATTCTACAAATAAAAATAATTATTTTGAGTTTACCTTTGTACACCTCCGTTACTTTTTAGGAGGCAACCGCCCCAGTTAAACTACCAACTAGACAATGTCTTCAGTATAAACATTTTATACGTGAATTAATCATAAATAAATAAAAGAGTGGTATTTCACTGACGCTACAATTCTTTTGAATTTTATTAAAAGAGATTTCAATATTTAGCTCCCACCTATTCTATACAATTATTTGAGATATATTATGCCTAGCTATAGTAAAGGTGCATAGGGTCTTTCCGTCTAGCCGCTAGATCTTCGCATCTTCACGAAGAATTCAATTTCACCGAGATGTGATTGGAGACAGTGGGGAAGTCGTTACACCATTCATGCAGGCCAGAACTTACCTGGCAAGGAATTTCGCTACCTTAGGACCGTTATGGTTACAGCCGCCGTTTATTGTGACTTATAAACTTAGCTTCAATATAAATAAATAAAAACTAAATTTGATAATCTTACAACACCGGGCAGGTGTCAGACTCTATACATCATTTTACAACTTAGCAGAGTCCTGTGTTTTTGTTAAACAGTCGCTACCCCCTTTTATGCATCACTATATATAATAATTACAATAAATTGAAATTATTAATATAGTACTCCTTTTCCCGAAGTTACGGAAGTTAATTTGCCGAGTTCCTTCAATCACATTATCTCGAACACCTTAGTATACTCTACCTATCCACTTGTGTCAGTTTTGGTACGGTCATAATTTATAAGTTTTTTCCTGAAATTTATTTTCTTAAACTAATCATTCAATAAACTATATTAAGATTTTTAAAATTAAAAATCTTAAATTTAAAATAAATAAATTTAATATTCTTACAAGGATATAAAATTACTCATCAACAATAGTTGTCACTTACATTTTAGAGACCGACTCACTAAAGTGAAGATTAACTTAACACTTCAAACCTTGGATTTGCGGTGATTATGTTTTTCACATAATTTAACGTTACTCATGTCAGCATTATTACTTTACATAATTCCATCAAATTTCACAATTTGACTTCTACAATATAGTAAACATTCTACTACCATATAAAAAATATATTTGTAACTTCAGTATAATATTTAGTCCCTCTACATTTTTAGTGCATAAAATCTATAAATTTTATTAGTGAGCTGTTACGCTTTCTTTAAAGGATGGCTGCTTCCAAGCCCACCTCCTAATAATATTAAAAATATTTCACATCTTTTTACACTTAATATTAATTTAAGGACTTTAGTTAACAATCTGGGCTGTTCCCCTTTCGACCTTCGACCTTATCGCTGAAAGTCTGTTTGTTTTAAATTAATTTAATTATCATTCAAAGTTTAAATAAGTTTGGTAAGATAATAGAATATCCCCCTAGCTTAAAAAGTGCTTTACCTATAATAAAAAATTAAAACACTCTACCTAAATAGATTTCGTAGAAAACTAGCTATCTCTAAGTTTGATTGGCCTTTCACCCCTAATCTCAAATCATCCCAGTATATTGCAACACACACGGGTTCGGTCCTCCAATGAAAAAAACATTTTCAACCTGTTCAAGATTAGATCACCTAGTTTCGAGTCTATCAAATATAACTAAAAAACCTACTATTAATATATTAAGTTTGCTATATTTAATAACTTGCTGACCCATTATACAAAAGGTACGTTGTAATATTAAAAAATACTTCAACTGCTTGTAGATATTTGATTTCAAGTTCTTTTAAAATTCCTTTAAGAATTCTTTTCAATTTTCCCTCACGGTACTACATTTCACTATCGATTATTAAAAACTATTTTAGTTTAATAAGATGGTCTTATTATATTCAAGCAAAGTTACACTTGCTTTACCCTACTCTATATAAAAAATAAACATATAAAAAAAGAATTACAGGACTATCACCTTCTTTGGTACTAATTTTCCAATTAGTTTGTAGTTTTTTTATAATATTTATGATTATTTTTATATAACTAAAATCTATTTTCGCTCGCCACTACTTACAGAATCTCTTTTGATTAATTTTACCTATAGCTACTTAGATGTTTCAGTTCACTATGTTATAATAATTTTTAATATAAATATTAAAAATAAAAATTAAGTCAGTTTCCTGTATAAAATCTCTAAAATCATCGATGTTAAAAAATATTATTAATTAAATCTCCTCTAGAATTTCGGCAAAAACCGTTTATTATATTTTAATATCAATAATTATCCATCAAATATCTTATTATATACTTTTAATTGTATATACATCAATAATAAAAATTAAAAAATTTATTTAATTTTTTTTATAAAATAAGTTTATTCTATTCTTATAATTAACAAAAACTTGTTTAGAAATAGATTGACTACGCAATAAAACTTTAAAGTTTATTTTGTGTGTTAATACAATTGCTCCTACCATTGCTAGAAATAAAACAATTGCACTACATATAAAATAAAACCACTTATATGCGTAGATACATTCAGAAATACTATTAATCAAATCAGTTTTATATAATAAATTAAACCAATTATTGATAAATATATAATTATAATAATTTATATTCATAGAATCTATATTATTATAAAATTGAAAATCCAATGTAAAAAAAACTTCAAAGAAAAAAATTATACAAATAAAAATACCTAAGGGTAAATATCTATACATGGATTCTTGAATTAATACTATTTTAATATTAATCATCATTACAACAAATAAAAATAAAATAGCAATCGCTCCTACATAAATTACTAAAATAATTATAGAAATAAAATCTATATAATAAATTAATAACAATAAAGCACTATTTAAAAAAACTAATACCAAATATAAAATTGAATAAATAGGATTTTCTGATAAAATTACAAATAATGAATTTAAGATAATTAAAAAACTAAATAGAAAAATTAAAATTTCTAAAAAAAATATATTGTTGTCTATTTCTGCAATCCATATTAAATCAACCATAAAAATTATCTATATAAAAATTCGGAATTTGTACCTAAAGATAACACCTGTTCCCACCTATCACCATTTTGCAATAATTTTGATTTATTATAAATCAATTCTTCTTTGTTTTCAATAGAAAATTCAAAATTAAAACCTTCTACTATTGCATCAACAGGACAAGCCTCTTGACAAAAACCACAATAAATGCACTTAGTCATATCAATATCATATTTGATAGTTTTTCTATTACCATCAAATCTGGAAATAGTTTCGATAGTAATTGCTTGTGCGGGACAAATTGCTTCACATAGTTTACAAGAAATACATCTTTCTTCTCCATTCGCATATCTACGTAAAGCATGCTCACCTCTAAATCGTGTACTTAAAACACCTTTTTCAAATGGGTAATTTAATGTAATTTTTTCTTTTAAAAAATAATAAAAAGTAATTAACAAACCATTAAATAATTCAACTAGATATAAAATTGAAACTGAGTTTATATTAAACATAAATAAAAATAAATAAATAAATAAAACGGAAGTGAGAGTCGAACTCACATTTTTGGCATATGAAACCAATGCTATTGCCAACTAAGCTATTCCGTCTATTAGCATTTTTTTCTTGAATTTGACAGGGATTGAACCTATAATGTTACTGTTATGAGCAGTAAGTTTTACCAATTAAACTACAAATTCTATCTTTTATAAGTAAATAATACATTATAAATAACAATGTAGTTACTATGTTTTAAAAGAAAAAAAAGAGAAAAAAAGAAAAACGATAGGTAATTCTAAGAAGAGTAAATATCAGTGTAACAAGAAAAAGAATTTTTCAAATCTAACCTAATTCTTGATTACTCTGATACTAAGTAAAGAAATACTATTTAGCTTATATTTTGTATTAAAAAGTACACCATATAATTTTTGTTGTATAGTGATAGTACTTACATCTAAAAAATTTTTTCTTTTTTTAAAATTTACAACAATTCCTTTTATATTTGTAAATTCCAATCTATTTTTCAAAAATTTGTATAAATAAATTTGAATAATGTTTCCTTTTTTTATTATAGGATAAACAATATTAGTATCAAAATTATTCTGATTAAATACTTTTTTTATAACTTTTTTTAAATACATAACTAAATACAATAAAATACATTTGTATTAATAGTAGAATATTCTCCCATTCCTACTAAAATACCTGAATAGATCCAAACTAAACCTAATGATACTGGTAATAATACTTTCCAGCCTAACTTCATTAGTTGATCGTATCTAAATCTAGGATAGGCAGCCCGTACTGCCAAAAATAAATATAGGAAAAAAGATAATTTTAAACCAAACCAAATCCATGCTGGTATTAAAGTACCTATTCCTAACCACCCCCCAAAAAATAGTGTTACAATAAAAACAGACATTAAAATGATATTTGCATATTCTCCTAAAAAAAACAATGCAAATCCCATAGAAGAATATTCTACATTATAACCAGCTACTAATTCTGCTTCTGCTTCGGGTAAATCAAATGGAGCTCTATTCGTTTCAGCAAGTATAGATATAAACATCATAACACTTAATGGAAACATAGGAACACAATACCAAACATATTGTTGGTGTAATACAATATCAGTTAGATTTAAGCTACCCGAATAAAGTACCACACTCATTAATACCAATCCAATTTTGTAAATAAATTTAAATTACGTAATCACGGTAACATAACAATATTGCTATGTAGAGTAACTTGTGTTAATTGATTTTTTTAGCAAGTTAAATTCTAAGTTGTATATTTTGTACAACTTTTATTAATTTTTAAGATGGTTTTAAAAATTATTTTTTGTAAAGTTCTTTTCATATTTAGTACAAATAATAGTATTTTTAGGTATATAATTATAAATAACTAGTATATAATAAAAATTTGGTTATATATATATCTGTAATACTATCGTCTATATTTAGGTTTATGCATATTAGGTTTACACCTAATTTTTCTATTTTTGTATATTATATAGGTTGTTTTTGTTTTTTAGCAACCGGCCAAAAATAATTAAAAATTTTTATATCTTTTATTTTTTAAAAAATTTATGTGGTTTGGTTTATTTAAGTTTTATGCTTGGTTAATTTCTTTAAATTTTATTTTTATGGTTTTATTTCCGATAGTTTTTGGAGTATAGTAAATCTTATATTTTTTTAATTTTTTTAGATGTCAGTTAAATTACTTTTTAGTATTAAAAAAACAATTTCAA
>Ga0316204_10003691_pt1 | contig 29739 bp, 27 predicted proteins | sample 6monrhotite_MG_2_FD_205661 | JGI IMG/M metagenome (GOLD analysis project Ga0316204, IMG submission 205661) | Microbial mat bacterial communities from mineral coupon in-situ incubated in ocean water Damariscotta River, Maine, United States -... | ecosystem: Environmental > Aquatic > Marine >...
TATTGATTTATAACAGATTTTAGCCTGGCGACCACAGCACGTACCGATCGCCACGAGGCATGCCGGGCATTGCGAGATTAGATTAATTAAGCGAGGCAATTTACCCACAAATAAAATGGATATTTGTGATAGAAGGGTAGGTGTCAATAAAACGTCAAAGGCAAACACGCCTCGGTTGCGCTACCGAGGCACAAATTCATCACGCGATGTTTATTCTAAACTTCGCAGTAGGCTGTATTACTATTTATTTCCAGGCATCGCTCTACTCAACACAACCTGGATTCATTCAGAAGCAATGATCAAATATCGATTTTAAACAGCTTATTCAAAAACATCGCTTAAACACATTTACTAAACACATAAACTAAAACCGATAAGAAGTCCCAATTAAAACACCGCTGTTGTCACGCTGCATAAAACCCCATGCTTTAATTTTTTGGAAGCCCACACCCACCATTGCTGCGCCTTCAGCATCACCGTTATTGCTGGTGATGCCTGCAGCCAGGTCGAAATTAAAAAATGAAGTTCGATCGACAGCAACGCTGCGAAATTTTCCAGCCAGTGCATCGTAATCCCTTGCCAGTTTATCGTAGCTTGCCGTTAACTGTAATAGCTTCTCAGATCTGTCCTGGAAGGCCTGATTTAAATCCACCGATGCTGCCAACGAATTATTGTATTCATTCGTTAGCACCAACTGGTCCTGTCGTAGCTTTTCGTAACGATTCGTCAATTCCTGATATTCACCCACCGTTTCACGGTATTGTGCCACCTGGTTTTTAAGTTTTTCTATTATTGCGGCATCTGCTTCGCTGCGTTTTTTCAGCTCTTCAAATATGGGCTTGGACATTGCGTTGTATTTTTCACCCGCCACGTCAACTAAAAAAAAATTCCCAGGTGAACCTATCACGTTACAACTGGTTTCGGCATTAACGGTAAATGCACTCGCAAACAAAAAAACCAGGAGTATAAAATCAAAGCTGAAACGTGTTGTCATTTCAATATCCCTTAGGCATTTAAAAACCGATCAACAGGACCAATACACACCGTGAATTCAGGGGCTAATCCGGGCCAATTCGTTATAAGCCTGCTCAGCCTCATTAAGCAATGCTAATGCGGACTCTCTTGAGTCAATTTCTTCGATAAACGTCTGGTCTTGTTCACGAATAAGGTTCACCGCCTCATCCAGGCGCTTTTTTTCCAAGGCGATATCATCGCCACTTTTTTCCAGGGCAATACCCCGCTTTGCCAAATTATTCTGTTGGATTTTTACGTCCTGGAGCCGGTCATTCAGCAGCAACAACTCGGATTGCAATTGCTCTCGCTGACCACTGAGCCCCTGCAGCGTCCCTTGGAGTTGCTTTCGTTCTTCGTCTGCTTCCTTTAAGCGCTTATCCGCACTCATTAACTGAAGCACACGAAAAGCAACAACGGCAAGGCCGGCGCTAAGCACATACCAACGTAGACGCCCCGGCAAGACCGCTGATGCCACAAGCACCAGCCCCAAACCAAGCAACAGCCCCAGATGCTCAAATATAAAACCAAGTGCCGAAAAATCGTGCATTGCTAATTTCCCTGAATTTTTCTCATTAGGTTTCGTCGCGTGTTTCGACTTTTTTCCAGCATCACAATCAATTTATGCATAGGGCCTGCGCCAAACCCTATCGCTATACCCGCAATAAGAATACCAAACCAATGTGATTCATAGGAGGCATGAACCTGGTCCTCAGCATTCAACAGTGAAATTTCGACCAGTTCGATAATATCAATATTAAATAACCAGGCACATCCAGTGCCGAGCAGCATTGCTGCAAATTTTAAATGATACCTAATACTCACCGAACGTACCTTATCGGCAGAAACAGCCATTACCCCGCCATGCGCGGGATCGGCAGCAACCAGATACCGGGACGCAAGTATCATCACCAAATCGAACTGCCGGCGATCACCCTGCTTGGCGTTATCCAAACGGACTTCCAATCGATCGCGTATTTTTTCCGCCCGTAGTGTCCAGCAATGCATCCGGTTGGCGCGCAGATCAATATAATCGTAAATGCATTTGGTGATTTCCAGTATGCGCTCGATGACGATTGCCAAAATCAGCGCCAATCCAAGTAATAAAACCGGCGTAGTCAGTACTTCCATCCGATTCCCGCCTCCTCAGGTTGCATAGACATAATTGAGTTGTTTAAACGCAGCGATTCGTTGCTGGGCAATGTCTGACCCAGCCCACGATTCATGATAGTCACAAATTAACTGTTGAAATGTCGCTACGGGAAAATTTGAACCCGGACAAACCGTATGTTCCGGCATCGCCTCACGATGGGCCAATATGGCCGTATCAAAATCCAACTCAATTTCTTCATAGAGATTGACCCACAACGCAACAACCCTGGCACCGGCACGCAACTGCACATCGGTTGGTGCCTGATTACCGTAACGCCCATCTGCATTCGCATACTTATCGGTTGGTTCTGTATGAAAATTACCGTGAAACGCAATACCCAAACTGCGAGCATTTAAACCTTTGGCATGGTTGCCGTAACGATCCCAGCGACAAAACGGCCGTATGCCACCATCGGGCATAATGACGCAATGGTAACCCGTTAACCATTTTTTATTTACCACGAACTCATCGACAATATCCTGAAACGTCTTGGAACTGGCCATTGCGGTATGATGATAAACTATCAGATTTGGATTAGCAGGCCTTACATGAACCTTTTCAAGGCGTTCTGGATGAACACCACCTCGATAGTCGATATCACGCCAGCTAACCGAGGTGTCTCTAACAGGCGTTGCCTCCCCGACGTCAGCACCGGATGATTCTCTGGGCTGAATACCAGAATCAGACCTATCCAGACTAACACTGCGCTCAGACAGAAAACGAATCAGTAAATGAATAGGTTGACTGCCACCACCAATCACGATCCCCGTGAACACTATGTCAAAAGACAAAACAGCGTCAGACGCAATAACACCATAGCCATCTAAAAATACTGACAACAACCTAAGATCAAAAATATAGGAAAAAATCATCCCTAACCCGGCGGCGGCTAATAGTATAAAAACGGATTTTGCTGTTGCAAAATAGGGCGGGATGGTAGCTGCAATCACCGGTATCCGGGGAGCAGGGAACCGTTCGTCACTCTCGGTATCACCCGCAGATAAAGCCGTGCCGGCAGATGACGTCTGGCTAGATATATCGATGGTGGCTGAACCGGCAGTTGTTGAATCGATGGCAGATAAAGACGAGGAATTTACCGTTGCTTCCCCACGAGTAGATGTGTGGGCCAGCGACGATAGGCCCGTTGTATTTCCATCAACCAATGAGACAACGTCAGAAGGGAGATTACCCGTCGCAGAGTGAATCGCATTTGTTGCTCGATTAATGGACTCTCTGGTTCGCGCCAACGCATCGCTACGTTCCCTCTCGTGAAGAAATCCATTGTCTAATGCCATGAAATGCTTTAGCACTTCCAGAATTCGCTCTACACCAAGCGCCAACCCGGCAGCAACAGAGAGGGATGTCAGCACGGTTGAAAGCTCCTGCATGGATATCGCTCCTTTTTATTATCGAGCCAGTTGTTTATCCAACCAGTTGTTTTCGGACCAGTTATTATCGGGCCAGCACCTAACACTGACCGGTTGACTGATTTACGTCCAAACCGTAAGCAATTCAGCCGTTACAATACGCGGACTTGGATTATTTTAAAAGAATTTTCTATCGATTAATAATACGCGTCATTAAGTTACAACGGCATAACCTGAGGAAACATTACCTGATATCTTTGCTGTGTACCGGATAAAATGCGTGGAGTCCGATCACTCGCTGACCAACCTTGCGGGTTTTACCTTACGCTGGCGCTATGCACACCTTAGGTGAGAAGAATCATAGGGGGAGGCCTGAATCAATCCTGCCTGGCTGTTGTTGCGACGTTAACTCCCCCATTCGTAATAAGCTGGGCAACAAAATCAACGTAAAAACAGTGCTAACACACATTCCCCCGACAATGACACCGGCGAGTCCCCGATAAAGTTCAGAGCCGGCACCGGGTATCAACAACAAGGGTAACATACCAAAAATACTGGTCAGGGTACTCATTAGTATCGGCCTCAAACGCATACGAACCGCCTGATGCACCGCTTCACGCCGCCCCAACCCATCCCGCTCGGCCTGTCGAGTTTGATGCACCAATAATATGGCGTTGTTAACCACCAGGCCCAATAAAATAATAAATCCGATCATGGTTAATAAATCCATAGGTTGGAAGGACACCAAGTTAATAAGCTGAAGCGAAATCACGCCACCCACCGTCGCCAGGGGGATGGCGAGTATCACCAGCCAACCATCCAGGAAGGAGCGAAACAAAGCACTCATTAACAAATACAGAATCGCGATGGCAAGCAGGAATGTTCCCAGCATATTGGTGATAGCAGCTTCCAGTTTATCTGCCGTACCACTATAGGTAATTTCACCATCTACCGACATTAATGCACTCAACGCCGGTTGCACTTCCGTTTTTATCAGGTCAATCGCATCTTCCAATGCCATGCTTTCCGGTGGCGTAACCTGCAGGGTTACCGTGCGTCGGCGATCCAGACGGCGCAACTCAGCTGGTCCGGCCGTCCACAGAATACTGACCAGTTCACTGAGTGGCATCACCCCACCCAGCGGTGTTGCCAGTGGAATACCGCCCAGATCTTCCGGCAATGACCATTGTTGGCTGCGCAATATTATGTCCAACCGCTGGTCGCCATCAAAATAGTCGCCCACATAAAGCCCGTCACCAACGGCGCGCACCACACTTGACATAATGGATCGATCCCAGCCCACCTCAGCAATTCGCCGCTCATCAGGAATAAGCTGCAACTCGGGTTCGGCAAGGTCCAGACCAGGGAAAGGCCGAATTTTCGCACCCGGCATTTTCTGGCTGATTAACCCAAAACCGTTTTGTGCTGTTGACAACAGTTCCTCAACATTACGTCCTCGAATGTTGACATCAATGGTACGGCCGGCGCCAAAACCACCAAACAATGAGGTACGTTTTGCAAACGCGATGGTTCCGGGAAACCCCTGCACAACCGAATTAATTAGCGGCACCAGCTTGTCTGTATCTTCGTCTTTTTTGGTACGGGCACCCATAAAAGCACCACTGCCAAACGCAACAAAAAAATAATCATTAACATGAGGCGCTTGTTCTCCGTTAATGTAGGGGAGCATGCGATCAGCAATAACCTGCCCCATTTCTTTTTCAATAAAATCTATGTTAACGCCGGGAGGAGGCAGAATAAACGCAAATACCAGATTACGATTCCCCTGAGGCAGGTAGTCTGCTTTGGGTTTTAACAAATAGGCCAGACTCAACGGAATGGTTATCAAGACAACTATCCAGAAAACCCGTCGTTTACGCGTTTGCGTCAGCTGCATAATGCGATCGCTGATACCATCCCACCAGCGACTATGCGGGTCTGCTTTTATCGGGCCTTTTAACCAATGCTGCGCTGCTGTCGGTAAAATAGTTACCGCCGCAAGCAGTGAAAAACTAATGGCTACCGCAATCGTTAACGCCAGGTCAGCAAATAATTGCCCGGATTCATCCTCCAGAAAAACCACTGGCAAGAAAATGGCGACTGTTGTTACCGTAGATGCCAGCAATGCCCCCCAAACCTGCGTTGTACCCAGTAACGATGCTTCGCTGGATGTCTTGCCCTTCTCCCTGAGCCTCACAATGTTTTCCATCACAATTATGGCCGCATCCAGCACCATACCCACGGCAAAGGCCAGGCCCGCCAGTGAAATAACATTTAAGCTTCGATCAGCCACATCCAGTAATATAAAACTGGTAATGACCGAGCTGGGAATGGCCAGCGCCACCATAAGGGTTGCACGCAAACGCCGCAGAAACCACCAAAGCACACCGATGGCCAAAATGATGCCCAACAACAAATTGGTCTGCACCAGATTAATGGAACGATCAATATATTTGGTTTCATCGTAGACTTGTTCGATGGATATATTGGCTCGCTTCAGAGGGCCTTCGGTGAGTTCCTTGGTTGCCTGGCGCAGGCCCTCCATTACGTTCAGCACATTCACACCAGACTCTCGATGAGCATTGACGGCCATCGCCGGCTCACTGTTCTGGATGACAAAACTTCTGCGGTCAGCATAGGTCACCTCCACATCGGCGACATCCCGCAGCTGTATTGGTTTACCATCGCGCCACTCCAGGATCATCTCGCCCAGCTTTTCCACCTCATATTTTCCAGCGAAACGGATGGTATAGCGTTTTTTCCCAATATCAGTATCACCTGCCGACACATCCTTGCCACTGCCCGCCAATTTAACCGCCACAGGCAACTGTATCCCCAACGTTGCCGCCTTATAGGGGTCAAATGTAATACGCACTTCACGATCCCGGCCGCCGCGCACCTCAGACAAGGCCACCCCTGGCACTCGTTCAAAGCGTGTCTGCACAACTTCTTCGAGGAAATCCTGATAGGTTGCGATAGGGCGGTCATTGCCAGGGAGTGGCTTGGCAATAAACCAGGCAATGGGTCGACTGTCACCACCGATGGTGCTGATGACAGGTTCTTCGGCATCATCGGGATAACGTGGCACCCGGTTAAGCCGGTTGAGCACTTCGAGTAAACCTCGTTCCAGGTTTGCGCCAACCCCGAATGTAATCGTAATTTCGCCTTCGCCGCGCTTGGCTTTGGATAGCAATTCAGTCATACCTGGCAAACCGCGCAATACTTTTTCCTGCGGTTCCACAATATCAGCTTCAACCTCTTCCGGTGCCGCAGCACGCCAGGCGGTCCTGATGGTGATTTCAGGCGTTTCCACTTCCGGAGTAAGCTGAACAGGTAAACGGGTCAGGCTGATAATGCCAAATAAAAGCGCGAGGATAACCGCCACTATGACGGCAATAGGATTATTGAGTGAGAGTCGAGTAAGTTGCACGCAACCGTTGCCTTTTAAAATAAATCCTTATTAATATAATGTCCATACCAACAATATAACAACTGCTTTAAATTATTGGCTTATATACCCAAAGCGTTTAGGATTTAGGCTTTATTGCTGTCCTATTTCTGTCCTGGCAGCGTTGAAATTCCTCGCAATAGACCGGCTATTACTCGTCATTTCGCCTTGCCAGAACAAAAATATGACGCGCACTAAATACCTAAATCCCAAACGCTTTGGGTATAGCTGGAATGATCTTTACTTTTTGCCCGGGCCTTAGTCTTTCTGCGCCGCGAATAATAATTTGATCGCCAGCTTTAATCTCGTCGGATACTTCCACAAAATCACCCGCTGCGATGCCAATTGAAACACTGATCTTTTCGGCCATATTGTCTCCCGTTACCCGATAGACTGATGCGCCATCACGCCGTAACACCAAGGCATCGCGCGGCACCACCAGCGCTTCTTTGGGTTTAGCCGTGGGTAACGCCACCCGCACCGGTTGCCCAATGCGCCAGCCCTCATTTTTAAAATGAATGCGCAAATCCATTAAGCCCGAGCGCTCATCCCCGACAGGTACAATTGTTCTAACCTGCCCTTCTATTTCAATTTTTCCTGAATGCTCAACCAATAAAGTAAGGGCGTCGCCCTCAGCCACATAATTAATTGATTTTAGAGGAACGCTTGCTCTTACCTCCATGGCGGCCGGATCAATCAAGCGCACCACCTGGTTACCTTTATCCACTCGCTCTCCGGTTTGTACATAGCGCTCAGCAATGACACCGGCAAACGGTGCACGTATTTCATGACGCCACTTGCCTTCCTTTGCCAATTGCAACCGTGTGCGCGCAATTTTGAGGTTGTTGCCGGCAATATCCCGGTCAGCCCTGGTCTGCTCCAAACGGGTTTGGGATGCATTATTTTGTTTCATCAATCGTTGCAACCGCTTTACTTCTTCACGCAAAAAGGTAAGTTGTGCCCGTTCACGAGCAACCCCCGCTTCCAATTCCTCTATTTCCAAATTAACAAAGGTGTTGTCAATACGAGCCACTACCTCATCTTCTTTTACCCGCGTGCCCACTTCAGCCACTTTTTTTAACCGGCCCTCCACTTCAGTCGCTAACTTCGCGTCATTGCGGCTAATCACCGTACCCGCCACCCAGATAACAGGTGCCAATTGTTTACGCTGCGCATCGACCACCACCACAGGCGCACTGCGCTGCTGTGGTGCCGGAGCACTTAGCGCCGTTAAAGGTAAATTCACAACGAATAGAAACAGGAGTGGTAAGAGTGATGACTTATTCAGCATTTATAATGGCTACATCCATTCAACTTATTGAAATAATTACGATTTAGATCCATGCGCCACATCAAAAAAAGGGGAAACCCTATCTTCAGATCGACCCATAACGCCACACGGATTCAACAACGGACGATCCCTAAGCAATATTTTTTATATTCAGCACAGATTATATTGGTATAACATCAGCCCGTGAACAGATAAACTTTAATTGCCGGAATTTTAGGTGTAGACACCCATACGTCCCATTTGTTAACAATTTAAGGAAAATTCTTAGCCGTTATTTTGTGGGCGATCAGGTTAAGCTCATTACCATCGACGGGATGGATGAACGTTATGATATGCCGGGCCTTCTCCCCGCCTTTATGTACTGTTTCATACTGATAAATATAAAACTTGCCACTAAAACGGGTATCAGCCTGTTTACTTCGCAGTCGAAAACTTTCCACCGGCCCCACTTTTTCAGCAAACAGTTCTAATTGATGCTGCCAGTGCTCCTTGGGAATACCCTTATAAAAAGCTTCAGAATAATACAACAGCGCAGTGTTAACATCCTGCTCCTGCAATGCCTTGAAGAGACTATTCACCGTGGGTTCCAAATCAATATTGGGCATGGGCCGACTACAGGCAGCAACAAAGATACCGATGAAAGCAAATAATACGGGTGCAACAGTTCGAAAACGCATGGTCACTAATCCTGGTTATGTATAACACATCAAGACAACGGTACTTTCAATAAGCAAGCTGGTCAATCAAAAAACCCGTGCTTTTACAAACATTCATGTTGGGAATCGCTGTATTAAAAGCGAGTGCTGAGTATAACAGACCCTCATCCACGTAGCCGAGCAATGCGGCCTAAATCAATCACTTCAAAACACCCTACAACAACCCTAAACAGTACATTCATCACAAAAACGATCTAAAATCGCAACGATGATGACAAACGGTCCCACCAATAGGACAAACGGGCGCCATTTTCCTTACGAATTACTGTCGCCACCCGCTATTACAAAATACCAAGAGCAACTTATTCAAGCGCACGACTATGTTTCGATATTATTCATTCAGTACGGCAAATTCTGGTGTCAGCCAATATAAATCGGCAGACATACATGCGTCTGGCGCCCATACAGCAAAAAATCAGTTTTCATGTGCACACCACACATCAGGGCAGACAGTCAATCAACATGAGCAAGGCTTTACACTGATTGAAATGCTGACAACCCTTGCCATCGCCGCACTAATTCTTACCATGGCAACCCCCAGCGTTACCACGATGGTTCAAAATAACCGGCTCTCAACACAAACCAATCAATTCGTATCCGCGATGACATTAGCGAGAAGCGAAGCCATTAAACAACAGGTCAATATTAATGTGGTGGCAACAAACGCCAGCCATTCAACAGACGAATGGGGGGCAGGCTGGCGAGTTGAAATCGACGGCGGCGCAACGCTGCGCACGTTCATAGCGCTTGAAGGCAGCTCTACATTAAACAGTAATAGCGGCGTTAGTTCGTTCCAGTATCAACCCAGCGGCAGGGCCAACGCAACCGATTCCCTCTCGCTATGCGATGAACGCACCAATGAAACCGGGCGTTTAATCAGTGTCTCCGCCACGGGGCGGGTTTCAGTGATCCCACAAACATGCCCATAGGTATTGTATGACTCAACATCATCATTCAGCAACCAATGCAACCCCAAATAACCATTCGGGGCTCACCATGATTGAATTGTTGATTACTCTGGTTATTTTATCGATTGGTTTATTAGGTATGGCGGCTATGCAACTTACCGGTATGCGCAGCACCAATAGCGCAACCTATCGTACTCAGGCCACCATCTTTGCCAACGACATTGCAGAACGCATGCGCGCCAATATAAGCGCCGTGGACAACAACCTTTTTATGGCGGTTGACTCCGCCGTTAATATTGACTGCACCACCTTACCCTCTCCCTATTGCGGTGAATTTTTCAATGCCTCTAATGCAGTAACCAGCGCCAGCTCCTGTAACCCGACACAAATGGCTGCCTACGACATTAATGTTTGGTTCTGTGGCGTGTCCTCCGTAGGTAACCGTGCCGGTGGCGTGATTGGCACACTGCCTGTCGCAACCACAACCATTACCTGCATTGACACAAACCCACCGCTGGGTGCCGACACAGATGCCTGCACCAATCGCTCGCCGCATACCATAACAGTGAGCTGGTCAGAGTCCAATCCCGCACAGGGCGGCACCGCCGCCACGGTTGTTCAAAACGTGAGAATGACCATTCAGCCATGAAACTTATATTTTTCACGCTTAAAAAGTAGCTTTAAAACGATTAATGTTAAATCACTAATATAAAAACACCAACGTAAAAACACAAACGTAAAATCATGAATATCCAACACCCACTAACGAACATTCCACACCGTGCCAGGCAGCAGGGGTTTACCCTGGTTGAAATCATGGTCGCCATAACATTAAGCATGATTTTATTAGCCGGTGTAATGCAAATATTCATGGCCAGTAAGGCCACCTATAATTTGCAAAATGGCCTGGTACGCCTGCATGAAAATTCCCGTTATGCCCTGGATATTATGGCAAGAAACATCGGGATGGCCGGATATACCACGGCGGCAGTACCAATCAACGCCTTCAACAGTGCTAACACAGCGGAAAATAGCGTCGAGAATACCGATTTATACTTTACCGTTCTCTTGAAGAATGCCAGCGATACCATTGAAATAAATTACGAATCCGCCACAGACTGTTTGGGCAACGCAACCGGCGGCACAGCCACCGACCGGTATTTTATTAGCGGTACAAATCTCATGTGTCTCGGTAATGGCAACGCAACGCCTGGTCTGCTGGCAGAGGGCATCGAAAACCTGCAAATACTCTATGGACAGGATACTGATGGCGATGGCACCGCCAACCGATATGTGAGCGCCAGCAACATCGTCCTGGCAAATTCCGTCATCAGTGTACGTATCGCGATTTTATCCAGCACGGTACAAAATGTAGGCGGGTCAGACACTGGCAGCTACGTATTACTAAACACGCCACCGATTGTACCTGTAAACGACACATTGCTTCATCAAGTCTATACCCGCACGATTAACTTACGTAATCCGGCCTTCTTTTCATAGTTAACCCTGTTAACCGGAGAAAAACACCATGCGCATTAACGTCCACGACAAACAACAGGGAGCAGTCCTGATTATCAGCTTGATGCTATTGCTGGTCCTGACGACAATCGGTGTATCAGCCCTTTCCACGACAAACATTGGTGAGCGTTTGGCGCACAACTTTCAGCATGCGGCACTGGTATTTCAAGCAGCGGAATCCGCCATTGAAAAAGTAATCATCTCCGGGGATCGTGGCGGCGCCGCCCCTAATGACAATCCTTTTTATGACGAAGATCACGATCATTTATTAACAGCCATAAACGCCGGCCCCAATGATACATCAACCGTAGCAACCGACGACATGGACCCCAATGATTATTTAAAAAGTACCACACTAAATACCAGCGCCATCATTGTATACATCGGAGAGGGCGGCTGCCCTGGCAGTTCCTTTGAAGAGGTGGTTTGTTATATCTATGACATTCAATCCAGCGCCGTGATTGGCAGCACCAGCACCAGGACGACGCACGTACAGACCGTTGAACGCCCTGCGCCAAAATTGCCTTCGTAATCTCATCCATCGAGCAACCCCAGTTTTAAGAGGTAAACAGCAATGCTAGCTAAAACCGACATATGCAATTCAGCGCCCTGCAAATCGCAGCCGTCCAATACATACCTATATACCGCTATAACCACCAGCATGCTTCTGCTTGCATTACTATTCACCCATCAGGCCCATGCCATCGGAAAAATCATTGCGCAATCTGAAGCAGCGGAAGCGGATGAAATCATCATCGAATTTGAGGACAACAAGACAATTGGCGTTGCTCAAGTAATGGGATGCCCCAAATGTCCACTGGAATTACAAATAAACAATCGCACCGGATTCTACAACAACGGTGAAGCGCTGGAACGAGAACAGATCAGGCAACTTTCCGGGAGGTCGGGAACCGTTATCTATGATGGCGACAGCAAACGTGTTATCAGAATCAGATGGTAATTTTCTAATGGTAAACAATGCTTATCAGTCGGTAATTAATAAGCGAGGCATGTAATGAGAACGATAACCCGTCAATTCAAACAATTTATAGTAGCAGCCAGTATTTCACTGTTTGCCTGCGCATCCGTTATGGCCGAAGACATCGAAATCTATACCGGCGGCAGCACCACCCCCTCCGACGCGAAACCCAACCTGGTGTTTATCATCGACACATCAGGCAGTATGGACAACGATGTCACCAGTACCAGCTCCAATGGCAATTATGATCCATCCGTGACTTATACCGGAGACTGCGACACCAGCCGCATTTACTGGAGTTCAAGGGGCTCGCCCCCCAGTTGTACCACCGACCAGTACTTCGTCAGCACAGCTAACAAGTGCAAAGACTCCTTAACGGCACTTGGCAATACCGGCACGGGATATTACGTTGCCAAAGCGGCGCGTTACCGGGCACGCAGGAATGAGGACCGCTGGAGCGATTTAAGCACCCGCCGCCACGACGACCCCGTGGAATGCATCGCCGATTTTGGCATCCATGGCGAAACGGATGCCTCCACCGACTTATACCCGGCTGACGAAAACGACGGCGGTCCCTGGCGGGCCAATAGCAGCAATGCAATCAACTGGAACAATGTCGGATCTACCTACACGCTATATAGCGCCAATTATCTCAACTGGCGGGAAAGCGCCAACACCACCGTGACACAAACCCGGCTGGAAATCGTGCAGGCTGTATTTTCCAATTTAATGGACAGCATTTCCAATATCAATGTCGCCGTGATGCGCTTCGACAATAAAAGCGAGTCAGCCAACAAAGGCGGATATTTTGTTATGCCCATGCAGGAGCTGACAGATGCAACCCGTACCGGATATAAAGACGCCGTTAATGCCTTCACACCCAATGGATACACCCCATTATCCGAAGCACTTTATGAGTCCTATCTTTTTTACCGTGGTGACACCGTTTATTTTGGCGATGATACTGACCCCGCACAAAATGTTAGCGGTGTATTAGATACGCTCAACACCACCAAATACAAAACCCCCATTGAATACCAGTGCCAGAAAAATTTCGTCATTCTGTTAACCGACGGTGAACCTACCTATGACACCGATGCCGATAGTCGCATCGAAGCATTAACCGGGTTTTCAAGCGTAACCGGTGCAGCTTCCTGCGACGGAAACTGCCTGGATGAGCTGGCTGATTACATGTACACCAAAGACTGCAGCACCCTGGACGACAAGCAGAATGTCATCACCTATACGATTGGCTTTAATACCGACCAGACACTGTTAAGCAGTGCCGCCACAAAAGGCGGTGGCAAGTATTATACCGCAGATGACACTGCAGACCTGACCGATGTATTCACCTCGATTCTAACCGAAATCCTGGCCATTAATACCACGTTCATTGCGCCCGCCGTTTCAGTTAACGCGTTTAACCGCTTCACTCATCGGGACGAACTTTATTACGCACTGTTTCGCCCCAATGATCGCCCCAGCTGGAATGGTAATGTCAAACGCTTCAAGCTGGCCGGTACTCCCCCGATCATTGTTGATGCAAATAATGTGGCGGCTATCGATGCCAATACCGGATTCTTTAAAAGTACCGCAACCAGTTTCTGGACACAGGTAGCAGACGCCCCGGATGGCGACGAAGTTAAAAAAGGGGGCGCCGCCAGCAGGCTCAGTTTACCGCGCACCATCTATACTTATACCGGCGCCACCGCCCCAAGTGATATTGCGCTGACTGCCACCGCTCATGCCCTGCATGAAAACAATACCGCCATTACCAAAGCCATGCTGGGTGATACCACCATGACAGATACCCACCGTACCGAATTATTACAATGGGCCCGTGGCGTCGATTTGCTCGATGATGATACCGATGCTGATGTCACCGACATCCGCCGCCGCATGTCGGACCCGCTACACACAAAACCCGTGCTAATCACCTATGGTGGCACGGAGGCAAGCCCGGATATGACACTTTATGCTGGCACCAATCAAGGACACCTACAGGCAATCAATTCAGCCAACGGCACCGAGCGTTTTACCTTTGTGCCCCAGGAAATGCTGGCCACCACCGCCACACTGTTTGATGACCTGAGCGGAACCAGCCACCCCTATGGCCTGGATGGCCCTTTAACCTCGTGGGTTAATGACGCTAACGGTAACGGACTAATCTATACCGCAGCAGGTGTTCTGGAAACCGGTGAACATGCTTACCTCTACCAAGGCATGCGCCGCGGCGGACGCAACTATTATGCATTGGATGTAACCAACCGTGCCGCCCCCACCTTTAAATGGATGATAAAAGGGGGTGTTGGTGACTTTAGTGAACTTGGCCAATCATGGTCCGCCATGACAAAAGCCAAAATCAAACTAAATGGCACGGACACCATGGTGTTAATCTTTGGTGGTGGTTACGACACGGGTCAGGACAGTAATACCCTGGCCCAGGATGACGCTATGGGGCGCGCCATATTTATGGTTAATGCAGAATCCGGCGCAAAAATATGGCAGGCTGGCCCCGCCGGTACCAATAACGGCTCAGATCCTAACCTGGTGCTCAGCGCCATGACAAACAGCATACCGTCAGATGTGCGTGTCATTGACACCAATAGTGATGGCTACAAGGATCGCATGTATGTAGGTGATATGCGCGGGCAACTGTGGCGTTTTGACATCGACAATCTGAATAACACCGGCGTTTCAAACCTGGTCAGCGGAGCGGTTATCGCTCAACTGGGTGGTGGTACAGCGGCAGAGAACAGGCGATTCTATTACACACCGGATGCGTCATTGTCCAGGTATAAAACCCATATCAATATTGCAATCGGTTCGGGCTACCGTTCTCACCCACTGAACAAAGACATTCGTGATATGTTTTTTATTGTTCGCGATGAGAATGTTTTCAGTCCGGCAGTGGACAATGGTGGTAATGCTGTCTATACAACGGTAACGCTGAGCGACCTCTATGATGTCAGCACCAATGTTATTGGTGAAGGTACAGAATACGAAATTTTGACAGCACAAACCGCCCTCGCAGCCAAGCAAGGATTATATATTCAGATGAAGGAAGAGAACGGCAGCTTCGTCGGAGAAAAAGTACTGGCAAAATCCATCACCTTTAATAACCAGGTTATGTTTACCACGTACACCCCGGTTGCAACGGCGGCAGTGGCCTGCTCACCCAGCCAGGGTTCCGCTCGTGCCTATTTAATCAATATTGAAGATGGTACACCGGTGTATGACTTTAATGCATCTGGCGGCGACTTGACCAAAATTGACCGACGTATGGAACTGGTAAGGGGCGGCATCCCGCCAGAACCCAGCCTTATCTTTCATGAAAACGGCCCCGTCATATTAGTGGGTACAGAAAAAGCGCCGGACCCAAACCTGCTGCTCAAACCCAGGAAGACCCGTTGGTACATTGATTAAGGCACAACCTACAATAGATCAGGATTCGCCAAGGAGTATTGACGTGATGAAAAAATCAAAGGGGATTACCTTAATAGAGTTAGTAATAACACTGGCAATATTGGGCATACTGGCCGCCATCGCATACCCGTCGTTTGAGGACCATATGCGAAAAACCAGGCGGGGTGATGCCCAGGGCGCCCTTATGGGCTTATCCAATGCCCTGGAACGTTATTATACCCGTAACAATACCTATGCAGGGGCTTTGTTAGGCACCACCGGTATTTTCGTCAACGAATCCCCTATCGATGGTAATACCAAATACTATGATTTATCCATTGCGGCCAGTTCAGCCACTGCCTACACTGTCCAGGCAAAACCCAAAGGTGCGCAAACCGGGGATGGTCTGCTGCAACTGGATTCCAACGGCCCCCGTCGCTGGAATTCCAATGACCTTGGCACCGGCACTAATAAACCGTGGTAACATAATCCTAGTGTAGTGTATTAAACATGGCTTCTGGAAGCATCCGCCAATGAATCTGGGTTACGCACTACAGGCACTCTACTCACTCACCGTGCCGTTATTGTTAGGGCTGGATGCTGGTGCCATAATTCCCGACAACACGGCTACCGGTATTAGTCGTGAGATTGAACAATGTGCCAGCATCAAGCACGCAGATCTACGCCTGGCCTGTTACGACACATTGTCTGGCAGGCATCACCTGTCAACCAACGCAGTAATCGGCAAGAGCAACCTCATCAAAGAATCACAGCATGTCACCACTAACGGCGACACACGGCATACCCCGTATATCAAACCAAGCCAGGCATTTTTACGATCCGAGCTGGTGGTGACGCCATGGGTTTCCGAATACGCCATCAACATTAGTGATTTTATTAAGCTGCTTGCCAGTGCCGTGCAGGATGATGGCAATAAAATCGTCATACAGGGCTGGACAAGACACGACGACCGCTATGTTCTCGACATCACCATGAAATCCGCCGTCAAACTCATCTTCAAACCAAGCCCGGCTTCCGATACAACGACATCGTACAGCCTGTTAGAGTCAGTAAAATCTGAACAGGGCATCACGGATGCTTCATTATTCGTGATGACCATCGCCACAATGGCGCCGGATGAATAACCGGCTCAAACAGTAAACCTGGTCAATTGCAATGAGGGCTTTGATTAACTGACGTGAGACTGGGACACCTCATTTCGGATCGCAATTATGTCGCTTAAGCTAAAATCCTTTAGCAAGCGAGTGTATTTTTTATCCACCCCTAACAACTGAGCTGACTCACAAGCGTCTCTTTCTTCCAGCCACAATTCCATCAACCAGGTGGCCGCAGCCCGATTAACCCACTCGGGCACTTTATTTTCATGCTGAAGCCAATCATCAATAAAATAAGTGTCTGTATAGACTTTTTTGGCTCGCGAGATCAAACCCTGCTCGATCTCACCAACGGACATACCGAACGAATCACGAAGCGCTTGCAATAAATTCATACACGAATATCAACAGCTGATTAAAACGTTAAAATAACAATGATTAAACAATCAATCATTCAACAAACAATCATTTAAGCAAACGATGACCAAAATAGCATGGCTCGGCACAGTGTAAATCAAGTATTAGCGACTATTCAAGATTTCGTTTCAGAATGCAACCGCGGGTACCGCCAGCACTATACTATATTGACAGCATACTGATATTGACCGTCGCACTAACAAACAAGTGTCGTGTATTCAGTGAATTCCAGTACATCAACCAGATGTACTAATCAATCCACTTCAACAATTCGCATCTCCACACGCCGATTCAGCGAACGACCTTCCTGGGTATCGTTTCCAGAAATGGGTTGTTCGTCCGCATAAGCTTTCTCAGCCAATATCTGCTCATTAACCCCCAGGCCAATTAAAAAATGCTTGGTAACACGGGCTCTTTTTGCAGATAACTGGTGGTTGAGCTGGGCTGAACCGGTATTATCGGTATGACCGCCAATTTCAACCCGCATTCGGGGATGATTTAGCAGCGTTTGCGCCACACCGCTTAAAATGGCGCGTGCATTTTTGCCCAACTCATCTGAACCGGTTTTGAAATGAACGCCTTTTAAGGTGACAACCTCGAGTAACAAACACCCCATCGGTTCCACCACCACACCGGGTGGCGTACCTACACACAAATCCTTTCGGTCTACCACACCATCATTATCACCGTCCCACTCACACCCGGAACCATTCACGCTGACACTATCCACCGTATTGGCGCAATTGTCACGATGATTAGGGACACCATCGTTATCATCATCGAATCCGCAACCGTGATTATCCACGTTAATTCCACGCGGCGTACCACCGCAGGCATCACGATAATCCGCCACTTTGTCGCCATCGGTATCCAGAGGGCAACCACGAACATCAACCCAGGCACCGGCAGGCGTCTCAGCACAGTTATCTTTACTATTAATAACGCCATCATGATCAGCATCGCCCCCCAAGCCCGCTACACTGTCTTCGGAAACTGAATCTGGCGATTTCGACGCCACCGCTGATGAATTTATTGCCGAACCAGGAATATCTTGCGTGGACTCATCCGGCGCGAACCGAACCAGACCACACGCCGAAACAAACACGGTAAAATAAATAATTATGGCTGAAAGTAGTATATTTTTTAATTTAGTCATCTTATTATTATTCCTCCCTAATCCGGAACTGAGTGCGATAATTTATAATGATTAACCATCGATATTAACCATCGTTATTAACCATGACGGTTACCCATCGCTATTGCTGACAATTACAGTTATTGACAAAAACCACTAAGTACAGCTAAGAATAGATTCTAATTGAAAATAAGCCAACAAAATGGAATCCTCTAATTTATTCAGCCTATTTACCCTAGCGTTTGGGTTGGGCCTGTTGCACGCATTAGACGCAGATCATGTAATGGCCATCTCCGGTCTGATGAACACCGGCAACAATGCGCGTAACGGGATACGTTTTTGCCTGCGCTGGGCAATTGGTCACGGCATAACCCTATTGACTATTGGCTGCTGCGTGCTGGTTATGGGCATGACCATACCGCATCAACTAAGCCATTATGCAGAATACGCGGTTGGTGGCCTGTTGATTGTTATTGGCGTCTGGCTATGTTGGGCGCTGAGTAAAACAGTATCCCTGCACAATACTGCCTCACAATCCCGCGGTAACACGGCCAACCCCCACGACGCCATTGCTGCCACTGTCGATACGCCTCGACAGCCTTCATCGCATGCCATGCTTGTGGGTATATTGCATGGCATCGCTGGGTCCGCTCCCCTGCTGCTCCTAATATCGTTAGCCAATATCGGGTCCGCGCTCTCCGGGCTGGTTTATATACTGCTGTTCAGTATTGGCGTATTATGCGCCATGCTACTCTTTGGTGGCCTGCTGACCAGGGCATACCGCTGGTTAGCCCATTGGGGAACTCCCCTTGTTCTATTGACACGGCTACTGATCGCCATTGGCGCAATCGTACTTGGTATTAACATATTGCTATTCAGCCATTGATTGATAACAAACCCATTACACACCGATGAAGTCAACCACGTAAACATGCAGACAGCCATTGCCTCGACTAACTGGCACGCCCGACTGGCCCTGCGACTTGAAAACCGGGGCTCACGCACCGTCATCGCGTCACGCCAGCATCACGGCCCACTGGTTATTCAAAAACCATTTTATCCCGAGGGCAACCCCTGCCACATTTATTTATTACACCCTCCCGGTGGTCTGGTGGGTGGCGACCAGCTGTCGCTGGAGATTAATGTCGATCCAACCGCCCACACGCTAATCACCACACCAGGGGCAAGCCGGTTTTATCGTTCAGCAGGGCCATGCGCCGCGCAAACACAGCAGCTCAACGTGGCACAGCATGGCATTCTTGAATGGATGCCCCAGGAGACCATTCTCTTCGACCAATGCAATGCCAGCGTACAAACCCAGGTAAATCTACAACCGGATTCACGCTTTATTGGCTGGGAAATACTCTGTTTGGGTCGAAAGGCAAGTGGTGAAAAATTCGACAATGGCCTGCTTCGTCAAAAATTTCAGATCAGTTACGATAAAAAGCCCCTGCTAATTGAACGTGCACGACTTGAGGGCGGCAGCGCCCTATTATCAGCGCCCTGGGGGCTTGCAAACCACACAACAGTCGGTACTATGGTGATTGCATCCGGGGACAAACATCTGCTCAAGCAAATTCGCGAAATGATGGAACCTCTGTCGCAAACCACGCCAGACGAATTATTCAGTGCAACGTTAATCAATAACCTACTGGTGTGCCGTTACCTGGGGCCACAAGCGCAAAGTGCTAAAAATCTATTTCTTCGGGTTTGGCGTATTGCGCGGCCACATTTGCTAACCATCAATGCATGTGAGCCCCGTATTTGGAACACATAAGTTATGTCTGTGCTTGGTTTTCATTAGTAACGCCATGGCCAACATAAAAGCAGCAACAGAAATAACATACCGTCGCGACAGCGCCAATGCGTACATTTACAACGTTGCGGGCAACGATAAAACGGGCTAACAACAGCAATAATAAAGGCGCCATTTTATAGCGATCACAAACAACCATACCCAAAGCGTTTGAGATTTAGGTATTTAGTGCGCGTCATATTTTTGTTCTGGCACCAAAAGTAGGTTCTTTAAGAAAGGCGAAATGACGAGTAATAGCCGGTCTATTGCGAGGAATTTCAACGCTGCCAGGAGAAAAATAGGGCAGCAATAAAGCCTAAATCTCAAACGCTTTGGGTATATAATATCCACGACCGGGATGACAATCAGCATCCTCGTTAAAGGAACCCAGCATTAAGGAAAAAATAGTATGGAATTATTGCCACGCGAAAAAGACAAATTACTGTTGTTTACCGCTGCATTATTGGCCGAGCGGCGCAAAGACCGCGGCATAAAACTCAATTACCCGGAAGCAATTGCCTATATTTCGGCCGCCATACTGGAAGGCGCAAGAGAAGGCAAAAGTGTTGCGGAACTGATGAGTTTTGGCACGACCTTGTTATCCCGTGACGATGTCATGGACGGTATCGCAGAGATGATTCACGACGTGCAGGTTGAGGCGACATTTCCCGACGGCACCAAACTGGTGACGGTACACAACCCCATTATCTAACAATATTGATTAACCAACCATAACGTTGACTAACCATAATATTGAGCCATCACCATTGCAAATCACATAAACAACGAACACGGCACTAACATCGGAGAGCGATCATGATACCGGGCGAATACATTGTAGAAGATGGGGATATCAACTTAAACGAAGGCCGCAAGACTCTACTGCTAAAAGTGGCCAACACAGGGGATCGCCCTATCCAGGTGGGTTCCCACTACCATTTTTACGAAACCAACCGCGCCTTGTCTTTTAGCCGTGAAGCCACACGCGGCTTCCGGCTTAACATTCCCGCAGGAACGGCAATGCGCTTTGAACCCGGTCAGGAACGTGACGTACAACTGGTTGAATATGCCGGCAACAAACAGGTGTACGGATTTAATGGTCAGATAATGGGACCACTCGCCGGGAACCAGCCATGAGCCGCATTACGCGCCAAGCCTATGCCGAAATGTATGGCCCGACCACCGGCGACCGGGTACGCCTGGGTGACACCGAGCTGCTGATTGAAGTGGAAGAAGACCGCACCTGTTACGGCGACGAAGTTAAATTTGGCGGCGGCAAAGTAATCCGTGATGGCATGGGACAAAGTCAAGCAACCTCACGCGATGCCGTGGACCTGGTTATCACCAATGCCCTCATCCTCGACCATTGGGGCATTATTAAAGCCGACATTGGCATTAAAAACGGGCGCATTAGCGGCATTGGCAAAGCAGGAAACCCGGATATACAACCGGGCGTGGATATTATCATCGGCCCCGGCACGGAAGCGATCGCCGGAGAAGGCATGATCACCACCGCCGGTGGCATCGACGCCCATATTCACTTTATCTGCCCCCAGCAAATTGAAGAAGCACTCATGTCCGGCATAACCACCATGCTCGGTGGCGGCACCGGGCCAGCCACCGGAACCAACGCAACCACCTGCACCCCCGGCCCCTGGAATATACATCGCATGTTACAAGCGGCCGAGGCATTCCCCATGAACCTGGGCTTTCTTGGTAAAGGCAATGGCAGCCTGCCTGACCCCATTACCGAACAGGTCGCCGCAGGTGCCATGGGCCTGAAATTACACGAAGACTGGGGCACCACGCCGGCCGCTATTGATAACTGCTTAAGTGTGGCAGAACAACAGGACATACAGGTGGCAATACACACTGACACCCTGAATGAATCCGGTTTTGTGGAAGACAGCCTCGCCGCCTTTAAAGGCCGTGCCATCCACACTTATCACACCGAAGGGGCAGGCGGCGGTCATGCGCCGGACATTATTAAGGCCTGCGGGGAAGCCAACGTATTGCCATCAAGCACCAACCCCACCCGCCCTTATACCGTCAATACCATTGATGAACACCTGGATATGCTAATGATTTGCCATCATCTGGACACCAAAATAGCAGAAGACGTGGCCTTTGCCGAATCCCGGATTCGCCGCGAAACCATTGCCGCCGAAGATATACTGCATGACCTGGGCGCCTTCAGTATGATTGCCTCAGACTCCCAGGCCATGGGCCGGGTCGGAGAAGTTATCTGCCGGACCTGGCAAACCGCGCATAAAATGAAACTGCAGCGGGGCGCGTTACCCGAAGACACTGCACGCAATGATAATTTTCGCGCCAAACGGTATATTGCAAAATACACCATCAACCCCGCCATCACCCACGGCATTAGCACCGACGTGGGTTCCATAGAAGTCGGTAAGCTCGCCGACATCGTATTATGGAAACCGGCCTTTTTTGGCGCAAAACCCGGCTTAATCATTAAAGGCGGCATGATCGCGGGGGCCGCCATGGGCGACCCCAACGCATCCATACCAACGCCGCAGCCGGTGCACTTTCGCCCCATGTTTGCGGCATTTGGCCGCGCATGCGCTGAAACCAGCATAACGTTCCTCTCCAGGCTGGCGTTGCAAAATAACGTACATGAGCAGTTGGGGTTATTAAAACAGGTAAGAGCCGTCTCCAACACACGCAATATTCGCAAAGCGGACCTGATACATAACCACTATCAACCTGACATTGAGGTGGACCCACAAACCTATGAGGTACGCGCAGACGGTAACTTATTAACCTGCGAACCTGCAGACATATTGCCGCTGGCACAACGATACTTTCTTTTTTAAACCCATCAGCCCGTGACGATACAATGTTGGCATTGTCGTGTGCTGCAAAAAGCCTGAAACAATTGCCTAGAACAGAAGATAAACCAAAAATAACAGGGATAAAAAGCACATGTCCTTATTACGCGTGACAGAACGTTTAAACGACCCGGCCCAGGCTCAGGCAACATTAACGCTGCCCTTTGAGTTGCGCCAAAAAAGCCGTTTACGCACACAACTCGACAGTGGCGAAGCCATCGGCCTCATACTCCCGCGCGGTAACATACTGCGTAGCGGCGATTGCCTGCGCGCTGAAAACGGCCTGGTGATACAACTCATTGCCGCCCCCGAACCGGTTTCCACCGCAACCACCGGCGACTCACATACCTTACTGCGGGCAAGCTATCACCTGGGCAACCGCCACGTTCCCTTGCAAATAGCTCCCGGCTGGTTACGCTATTTGCAAGACCATGTACTCGACGACATGCTGATTTCACTGGGGCTAAACATCAGCCATGAAAGCGCCCCCTTTGAACCTGAGGCCGGTGCATACCACCATCATCACCAAAGCAGTAACGGTAATAACCATCACCATGATGACACTGACAACGGGCAACACGAACACAGCAATCAGCATCACCATGAACCGGCTTAGCATCATGAACCGGCCGAAGATAAGATAAGGCGTTATCTACACACTACGGGAGAAGCTAACCATGAGCATGTCGACTACATCATCACTGCGCCTGTGGCAACTCATCAGCCCGGCACTGCCGGTAGGCGCCTATGCCTATTCGCAGGGTTTGGAATACGCCATCGAAATCGAGTGGGTCACGGATGAAAAAAGTGCCCATGAATGGATCGCCGGCCAGGTGAATCATTCATTAGCCGCACTGGACGTGCCCCTGCTGGCCCGACTTTACAAAGCCTGGCAGAAAAACGACATAGCGCGCGTTATGTACTGGAACCATTATTTACAGGCCTCACGGGAATCCAATGAACTCCTGAACGAAGACCGGCATCTGGGTGGCGCGTTATTGCGCCTGTTAAAAGAAATGGACATGCGTCAAATTAATCACTGGCCTGCTGGCGAAACACCCAGCTTCGCCACTATGTTCGCACTGGCTGCCTCACACTGGATGGTCACACTGAAGGAAGCATGCCAGGGCCTTTTGTGGACCTGGAGTGAAAACCAGGTGGCGGCCGCCATCAAGCTTGTACCATTAGGCCAGACTGCCGGGCAGCGGATTTTATCCGGCATTATTGAGGACATCCCCGACGCAGTGAACCATGGCTTATCCTTGGCAGACGATGATATCGGCATGGCATCCCAGGGACTGGCCATCGCCAGCGCATTACATGAAACGCAATACAGCCGCTTGTTTCGATCATGATGCTTGGCAATGGCATTACAAGTGACGTTAAAAAACAACCCTTCACACAATAAGCAGGCTCAAACCATGAATAAACAAGCACTCAGAATAGGCATTGGTGGACCGGTCGGTTCAGGTAAAACAGCATTGGTTGATGCACTCTGTAAATCATTACGCAATGATTATCAAATTGCCGTGGTCACCAATGATATTTACACCCAGGAGGACGCACAGTTTTTAATGCACAGCCAGGCCCTGGATGACAACCGTATCATCGGCGTGGAAACCGGTGGTTGCCCGCATACGGCCATACGTGAAGACGCCTCCATGAATCTCGCGGCCATCAGTGAACTCAATGAACGTTTCACCCGACTGGACATTGTTTTTGTCGAAAGCGGTGGCGATAACCTTAGCGCCACGTTTAGCCCGGAGCTGTCGGATCTCACCATTTATGTTATCGACGTTGCCGCGGGCGATAAAATACCCCGTAAAGGTGGACCGGGAATTACCAAATCCGATTTGCTTGTTATCAACAAAACTGACCTGGCGCCCTATGTTGGTGCGTCCCTGGATGTAATGGCGCGTGACGCAAAAAAAATGCGAAGAGACAAACCCTTTGTGTTCAGTAATCTAAAATCACGCCAGGGACTGGATGACATTATCGCTTTCATCATTGACAAGGGAATGTTGTCTGTATGATACAAACTTGCCGTGATAGCCAATAAAGCATTGTCTTTACACAACATTTTCGCAATACCCCAGGCAAAACACCGATATCTGACCACATCTCGTGCTTTGTATGTTACTTAAGCAACGGAATGCCGTTATTTTGCCCCAAAACCACGCATTCACTTTTTTTATGCACCGCTATGACGCGTGCGGTATTCCTGCCAACCACGGCCAAACCCCAACTAATATCTTTAATAGATTGATAACTATAGTAATTTAAGGATTGGCACGAAGCCTGCTGATTGCCTTTGCAGTAATACGTTAGCATCACTTGTGATTTAAGAGAGAGGGGGGCATCGCATAACGCGATCAACCACTGTCGACACAACTTCGTTTTACGGTACCGAAATGGCAAGCCAGGGCGGCACCGTTTAGTTAATAAATGGTTAGCAAATGCATGGGGAGAGTTACATGAAACTAAAACAAACGATAACACCAATCACCGCAGCAATCGCACTAACAATTTCAGCACTCACTGCGCCGATTACCGCCAATGCAGACGTCAGTGCCAGCATGGCATTTTCAAATATGTATTTATGGCGTGGTCAAAATTTGTCACCAAATGGCGCGGCTATTAGTGGCAGTATCGATTACGGCCACGAAAGTGGTTTTTACGCCGGCATCTGGACCACCAGCGAAGATAAAGGCCACGAAACCGATCTATATTTGGGTTATGGCCGCGAAATTGGCAACACCGGGTTCGCCTTTGATATCTCTTATTGGAACTATCTCTACCCTGAAGAGCGCACGGATGACGCAACACCAAAAACAATCGATCTAGGCGATAGTGATGCAGCAGAATTAGTGTTTGCTGCCAGCTTTGGACCAGCGACGCTCACTTACTATATGCAGGTAGATGATGATAATGATGATGATAATTACATCACATTAGGCGTAGATTTCCTGGAAATCATGAACGTAACCTATGGTATGTGGGATCATGAGAAGTCAGGCAAAGATGAATACAGCCACTTAACCTTTACCTACAGCCCCATCGATGAATTATCCTTTGCTGTCAGTAAAGCCAGCTCTGACCTCAGTGACGACACGGGCGTTGAAGAGGATTTGCTATATCAAATTACCTATAGCAAAGGTTTTGATTTAAACCAGATGTAAGCAACCGTTAAATCACCATGACCAAATAACGACAAAAAAAACCGGCGGGCGTATTCCTTGCCGGTTTTTTTGTCTACATACCTTATAACCTCAATAAACCCAGACAATAAAAGACAACATTTACGACAACACTTACTTTAAGACTCGATGAACACTCCAATTAACACTCTAATAGAAATTAACAGGGGAGCAAGTCATGATAGCTAAAAAAATCACCACCTGGATTGGCACCGTTGCCATAACCCTCACCTTAACAACCATCACAGCAATGCAAGTGCAGGCCGCCGACACCATCAAAGTTGGCGTGTTACACTCACTTTCGGGCACCATGGCCATCAGCGAAACCACCTTAAAAGACACGGTCTTAATGATGATTGATGACCAGAACGAAAAAGGCGGCTTATTGGGTAAAAAGCTGGAAGCGGTCGTTGTTGATCCCGCGTCCAACTGGCCATTGTTTGCTGAAAAAGCCCGTGAATTGATCTCCAAGGAAAAAGTGGATGTTATTTTCGGTTGCTGGACATCGGTATCGCGAAAATCCGTGTTACCCGTTATCGAAGAGCTCAATGGTTTACTGTTTTACCCGGTGCAATATGAAGGTGAAGAGTCTTCCAAAAATGTATTTTATACCGGGGCAGCGCCCAACCAACAGGCAATCCCGGCGGTGGATTACCTCATGAACGAAATCGGGGCCAAGCGTTGGGTATTAGCGGGTACCGACTATGTTTATCCCCGCACCACCAATAAAATTCTGGAATCCTACCTTAAAGCCAAGGGTGTCAAGGAAAAAGACATCATGATCAACTACACCCCCTTCGGACATTCTGACTGGCAAAGCATCGTATCAGACATCAAGAAATTTGGTTCCGCCGGCAAAAAGACGGCCGTGGTTTCCACTATCAACGGTGATGCCAACGTGCCGTTTTATAAAGAGCTGGGCAACCAGGGTGTATCCGCTGAAGATATTCCCGTGCTTGCTTTCTCCGTCGGTGAAGAAGAGTTATCCGGTATCGATACCAAACCCCTGGTTGGCCACTTGGCGGCATGGAATTATTTTCAAAGTGCTGAGTCCAGCGAAAACTCCAAATTCATTGCGGCATGGCGTAAATATATAAAGAACAACAAACGCGTCACCAATGACCCAATGGAAGCCACTTACATAGGCTTTAACATGTGGGTTAAGGCCGTACAAAAAGCCAAGTCCACCGAAACTGACAAAGTGGAATCCGCCATGATCGGCATTGAAGTACCGAACCTCACGGGTGGCAAGGCTAAAATGTTAGCCAACCATCATTTGACCAAGCCGGTACTCATTGGCGAAATCCAGGACAACGGCCAGTTTGAAACCGTATGGCAAACGGATGGCACCGTCCCTGGCGATGCGTGGTCAGACTTCCTCGCCGGCAGCAAAGACATTACCGCCGACTGGACCACCCCCATCAAGTGCGGTAATTACAACACCAAAACCAAAAAATGCTCTGGCCAAAATTATTAACAAACTACTAACAAATAATTAGCCGTTTATTAAACGACGCGCTCATAACAACCAATGGAAGAGAGAGTGATGCTTTTTAGCTTGCTCTCTTTTCTTTTTAAAACAGTTATAAAACCTAAACAAAAAAGTTATCAAGCCCCGCACTAGCCAGCCCGAAAATACATGTCAGCTGATTATTATTCAAGCCCAGAACAGTTAGGCTGCCGAAATCCCCCCCCACCGGCAACGTAGCCTGGATGGAGTTTACGGAATCCAGGGCAGACGCTGATGCGAGCCACGTGGCCACACGAACTCACGCTAAATAAAGTCACCCACACGCAGCATTATAAATAACAGAACATGTGCGGCTCTGTTCATCCTGGATTCCGTAAACTACATCCAGGCTACCTTGCTGGATGTGTAGGATTGGTTCTAAGTTAGATTAATCTTCAGCTGACAGATCATCTCAATCGCTATCCGTGATAGGGACATTACCCAGCAGCACGGAAATGTTGTCTGAGAACTCGTTAGATGTCACCACATCGGTCAAGCCATCACCGTTGACATCGGCCAGCGCCACCGACTGGGGGGCAGTACCGCCCACCGCAAACTGTTCACCGGGGTATCGGATAGGCCGTGGCGCAATAATATTGACACGGACAATAATTACAGAATTGCGCTTGGTCTGTCCGGCAGCAGAGCACGCAACGCATAGGGGGCTAGTGTATCCACCCCCACCGACACACCGTCTATCAGAAATTCTACTTGCACGACACCCAGATCATCACTGGCATCAGCGGTAAGCGCGACAGCAGTGCCTCCACCAATCTCACTGCCAGGCGCAGGCGCTGTGAGCGAAACCGTCGGTGGCTCATCGGGAACAATGGTCACTGTCACATCATCACTGGCGGGATTGCCAACGTGATCGAATGCCGTTACCACCAATGTCAATGGCGCTGGCCCCGCATCGGCGAAGTTACTCGGCACAGTATAGGTAGCGCTAAACGGGGCGATAGAATCGGTGGCGAATACCTCCGCGCCATTGATGCTGAACTCAATCCGATCAAGACCAATATTGTCGCTCGAACTGGCTTCAACGACGATCGATGTCCCTTCGGTATAGCTCGCCGCAGACGCAGGGGTAATCACCGTGACAGTTGGTACGGTGGTATCAGCGACAACGCCCACGCTTACCGGCGAGGATTCCGTACGGTTGCCAGCCGAATCCACCACAACGGCACGCAGCTCCACGTCGTTACCCACGTCCGGAAGTGCTATCAAAAAGGTCAAGCTATAGGGCGCGCTAAAGTCGCGGCCAACCTCCACGCCATCGACGAGGAATTCAACCCGGTTAACTTGAAGGTCGTCGTTGGCTGTTGCTGCGACAGTAACCAAACTCCCTTGTTCAAACTGTTGCCCGTCATTTGGCGCGGTAAGACTGATTATTGGCGCCGGGTTAACCGGATTGGGGTCTTGTGTGTTTGGCGTGACGGTAATCATTGCGCTGGCGGGACTGTCACCGCGAGTGTTGCTGGCCGTCAATTGATAGGTATAAACCGTGTTATTGCGAAGGCCGGTGTGAATATAGCTGGGGCGCACCTTGTCGATAAGGTTGCCACTGTTGATTGGCACTACATTGGCATTATCACTCCAGTAAAGGGTGTAACTGACATGGGGTTTGCTATGCCAGTTGAGGCTAACCCGGCCATCACCGGCAATGGCGCTAATGCCACTGGGCGTTAATGGCAGTGGTGCTTGGGGCCCGGCACTGCTGGTGGCACTGGGGGCGCTTTGACCACCAGCATTGTTGGCCGCCAGTTTGAAATAATAGGCCTGACCGTTGGTGAGGCTTTCAAGCCGATCACCCGATTGGATGCCGTGTTTTTGGGACCAGAGCCCTGGGTCTACACCAGGGTCGGTGTGCCAGTACAACGTATAGCTGCTGGCATCATCAACTCCTGTAAAGTCGATGATGA
>Ga0316204_10003692_pt1 | contig 29733 bp, 27 predicted proteins | sample 6monrhotite_MG_2_FD_205661 | JGI IMG/M metagenome (GOLD analysis project Ga0316204, IMG submission 205661) | Microbial mat bacterial communities from mineral coupon in-situ incubated in ocean water Damariscotta River, Maine, United States -... | ecosystem: Environmental > Aquatic > Marine >...
CCTCAAAGATATTGAAATCAATATTCTGATGATGGGTATCCTTGCTGATGGTGCGTTCCTTTTCGGGATCCCAAACCACCAAATCAGCATCACATCCAACTTCGATGGTGCCTTTGCGCGGGTAAATATTGAAAATCTTTGCCGCGTTGGCGGACGTAATGGCAACGAACTCATTGATCGTCAGTCTGCCGGTGTTGACGCCGTGCGTCCAAAGCACATGCATGCGGTCCTCGACACCGCCGGTGCCGTTGGGGGTTTTGGTAAAGTCATCCTTGCCGGCATTCTTTTGTTCCGTGCAGAAACAGCAGTGGTCCGTTGCCGTGGTTTGCAACATGCCCGACTGAATGCCCCGCCAGAGTGCTTCCTGATTATGTTTCGGTCGAAACGGCGGGCTCATGACATGGTGTGCGGCGAAATCGAAATCCGGATGGCGATAGACGCTGTCATCGATCAGAAGATGGCCGGCAAGAACCTCGCCAAATACCCGCTGACCTTCAAGGCGTGCCCGGGTAATGGCTTTCAGTGAATCTTCACACGAATTATGCACGATATAGAGCGGCACATCGAGAACTTGAGCAATGCGAATGGCCCGGTCGGCGGCTTCGCCTTCGACTTCCGGTGGACGCGATAGCGGGTGGCCTTCGGGGCCCGTAATCCCTTTTTTGAGCAGTTCCTGCTGAAGATGGAACACCAACTCACCGTTCTCTGCATGGACCGTGCAAATCGCCCCCAGATCACGCGCCGTATTGAAGCTGTTCACGAGAATCTCGTCGTCCGCCATGATGGCGCCTTTATAGGCCATGAAATGTTTGAAACTGTTGACGCCGTACTCCGTCGTCAGGGTTTCCATGGCTTTCTTGACGGTCTCGTCCCACCAGGTGATGGCGACGTGGAAACTATAATCCGTCGTCGCCTTTTCCGCCCAGCCGCGCCAGGTGTGATAGGCCTCCATAACGTCCTGTTGGGGGCCCGGGATGACAAAATCGATAATCATCGTCGTGCCGCCGACTGCACCGGCTGTGGTGCCGGTAAAGAAATCTTCAGACGCCACCGTTCCCATGAAGGGAAGCTCCATATGCGTATGGGGATCAATACCGCCCGGCATCACGTAACACCCACCGGCGTCCACGACTTCAGCGCCGCTTGGCGTTTCCAAATTTTCGCCGACAGCGACGACGGTGCCGCCATCGGTAATGACATCGGCACGGATGGTTTTTTCCGCCGTGACGACGGTGCCGCCTTTAATATGTAAAGCCATTTTCGTTCCCCCCATCTGATATTTCGTTACCTGCCTGTTTATTCGTCGTGCGCCTCAACGCCATACGTTAAACACATTTTATTCAGTTATCCGCATTTACGTGACCCGCTTTTTCAAGTATCGCCCGCAGCAAGACATCACAGCCTGCCGTAATCCATTCCGGTTTGGCGTCTTCCACTTCATTGTGGCTGATGCCATCAATGCAGGGCACAAAAATCATCGATGTCGGTGCTACTTGAGACATGTAGCATGCATCATGACCGGCACCTGCGACAATATCGCGCATTGAATATCCACAGTCTTTCGCACCATTGCGAACCGCCTCGACACAGCTTTCGTCAAAAGGTACTGGCGCATAATAGAAAATCTGTTCCAAGTCAGATTGCAGGCCGATGTCTTCGGCGATTTTCGCTATGCCGTCGCGAATGGTTTTATCCATTGCAGCGAGAACTTCATCATCAGGATGGCGGATGTCGATGGTGACGAACGTGCGTCCGGGAATGACATTTCGCGAGCTGGGATAAACATTGAGCATACCAACAGTGGCACAGGCCACCGGAGCATGATCCAGACCCGTCTTGTTAACAAGCTCGACGACACGAGCCGCACCCAGCAGAGCATCTTTGCGGCGATCCATTGGCGTCGGCCCGGCGTGCGATTCAACACCCGTCAACGTCAGTTCATACCAACGCTGACCCTGGGCATCGGTGACGACACCAACCGTGATTTCTTCCTCTTCAAGAATTGGACCTTGTTCAATGTGAACCTCAAAAAACGCATGCACGTCCCTGCCGCCAACCTCATCGGAGCCGGCGTAACCGATGCGTTCCAACTCTTCGCCCATGGTTTTGCCGTCTTCATCAGCACGCGACAAACCGTATTCCAGATCATAAACCCCTGCGAACACGCCTGACGCCACCATGGCCGGGGCAAAGCGCGATCCCTCTTCATTGGTCCAGACGGCGGCTTCGACAGGGTGCTCGGTTTCATATCCCAGATCGTTCAGGCTTCGAATAACTTCCAGGCCGGACAACACACCGTAAACGCCATCAAAGCGTCCACCTGTTGGCTGCGTATCGAGATGACTACCGGTCATCACCGGCGGCAGATCGTTATTGCGTCCGGCACGCCGTGCAAAGATGTTGCCCATTTTATCGACGCGAATCGTACAGCCCGCGTCTTCACACCAATTGACGAATAGATCGCGGCTTTCGCGATCCAGATCGGTCAGCGCCAGACGGCAGCAGCCGCCCTTCTCCGTCGCGCCAATCTTTGCCATTTCCATGAGGCTGCTCCAAAGACGCTGCCCGTCGATACGCAAATTTCTATTGTCCGTCACATGAACCTCCATGGTTATTCCGTTTCAAAGATCCCCGGCGGTCGCCTTGAAAACAGGGGAAATAAAGGGGCAATTCGGCGTTATGGATGTATCCTGAAATCGCCTCCCCTATTCTTGGTTACCCAAGAGTAAACCGTATTCATTGAGATCAGCCAGAGAATAAAGCTGACCACATGGTCAAAAAACAGTATATACATTTCGAGATGCGATCAAATAAATTTTTATCGGGTGGGGACGCGTGACAGAGTGATGAACGATCAACAGGAAAAGAAGTCAAAACCCCGCCGCAAAAATGAAGAAGCCATTCTGTCCGCAGCCGCAGCCGTATTCGCCGAATTAGGTTTTGCCGGAGCGACAACCAATTTAATCGCCCAACGCGCCGGTATCCCTAAAGCAAATCTGCATTATTACTTCCCCACAAAGGAAGCGCTTTATCGCACGGTTACGAACCAGATCTTCTCGGTTTGGCTTGAAGCTGCAGAAACGTTTGATGATTGCGATGACCCCGCAGATGCCCTGAGCCGCTACATTCGGGCCAAGATGATGATATCACGTAAATACCCGCTTGGGTCCAAAGTGTGGGCCCAGGAAATCATGCATGGTGCCCCGCAAATTCAGGATTTCCTGGACAACACCTTAAAAAACTGGACCGCCTCACGCGTCAAAATTATTGAAAGATGGATCGCTCAAAAAAAGATCAACCCAATTGACCCCACCTACCTTCTTTATATGATTTGGGCAACGACACAGCACTACGCAGACTTTGCCCACCAGATAAATACGATGAATGAAGGGCGCAGTTTATCTGACCAGCAATTCGAAGAGGCCATCAACACCGTAATCGACATCATCCTCCGTGGTATCGGCCTTGGAGAGAGTGGCGAGGCTTAAATAAACTTGATCAAGTGGTCAAATTTTGTTCCAGTACATTCAGGAAAAAAGTTTTGGCCGTAAGTTGGCGGGCAAAACATATAAAATAGTGCATCTCAAACAGGAGGTTTTCAACATGCTACGAATCAAGCCGACAAAACGGCATTTTTTGAAACTTATGCTAAGTGTGCCTGTCATGGCGTTGCTCGCCTTTAGTGGCGCAGCCGACGCGGCGAAAATTAAAGTTGCCGGAATTTACACCCAGCCGATCCAGCAAAAATGGGACGCTCGTCTGCACCAGGCCCTGGACAAGGCCGCCAAAGCCGGTGAGATCGAGTATGTGTTTTCCGAAAAAGTCGCCAACACAGACTATGTCCGCGTGCTCAGAGAATACGCTGAAAGCGGCGTCAGCCTTATCGTCGGCGAAGCCTTCGGCATCAGCAAGGAAGCCCGTAAAGTTGCTGACGACTACCCCAAAGTCGCCTTCCTCATGGGTGACCCGTTCAAGCCACATGGATCCAACTTTGCTGTTTTTGACAATTACATTCATGAACCGTGTTATTTGATGGGCATGATCGCTGGCTCGATGACGAAATCGAACAAAATTGGCATGGTCGGAGGTTACCCGATCGGTGAGGTCAATCGCCTTTTTCATGCATTTATGGCGGGCGCACGTTCCGTCAACCCTAAGGTCGAATTCAAGGTCAACTTCATCGGTTCATGGTATGACCCCCCGAAAGCCAAGGAAGCCGCTTTTGCGCAAATCGAAACCGGTGTTGATGTTCTCTATGCCGAGCGCGCTGGTGTTGTCGATGCCGCCCGTGACAAGGGAATTGTCGCCTTTGGGAACGTCAATGACATGAACAAGGAAGAAAATGGCACCGGCGTCGTTGTGACTTCTGCGTTGTGGCATATGGAATCAGCTATCAACAACGCCATTGCCGACGTAAAATCCGGCTCGTTCAAAGCTGCGGACTACAAAGAATGGACGATGATGAAAAAAGGCGGTGCCAGCCTTGCCCCTTATTACGAGTTTGAGGACAAGATCGCCGCTGACATCAAAGCCAAGGTCAAAAAGACTCAGGCAGATATCCTGGCCGGTACGTTCACCGTCGAAATCAACGACGAACAACCGAAATCAACTTTCTAGGTATCGTCTGCTTGCCTAAATCCTGTTAAGGGGGGAGGTCCTTCCTCCCCCTTTTCCAGACTTCGTTGCAATCGCAAAGGGGAAGTGCGGAACGATGTCTGTTCTCAAAATCAATGGCGTAACCAAAACCTTTGGTTCTCTTGTCGCCAATGACAATATTTCGCTGACACTGGACGAAGGCGAGGTGCTGGCTCTTCTCGGTGAAAACGGAGCCGGTAAAACGACATTGATGAACATCCTGTTCGGTCACTATGTTGCCGATGCAGGGGAAATAGAAGTCTACGGCGCGCCACTGCCGCCGGGTGCAACCGACGCGGCCATTGATGCCGGCGTCGGCATGGTCCACCAACATTTTACACTCGCTGATAACCTGAGTGTTCTGGAAAACATTATACTGGGCACGGAATCTCTGTTTGCATGGAAATCAGATACCGTGCGGGCGCGGGCCAAGCTTGAGTCGCTCGCCAACGAATTCGGCATGAAAATCGAGCCCGACAAACTGATCTCAGAGCTTTCCATTGGTGAACGCCAACGCGTCGAAATTATGAAGGTTCTATACCGGGATGCAAAAATCCTGATCCTCGATGAACCAACGGCGGTTCTCACGCCGCAGGAAGTTGACCATTTGTTTGAAACGCTGCGCGCCATGGTTTCGCGTGGGCTTTCGATCATTTTTATCTCTCACAAACTTCATGAAATTCTCAACATCAGTGATCGTGTCAACGTTCTGCGCCGTGGTAAAATGGTCGGTGAGATCCTGACAAAAGACGCTGACCGAGACACCCTGGCGCAAATGATGGTCGGGCATGAAGTCTCACGCCCGAAAGTTGAACACATGGCAGCCGGAGCGCCGGTTGTCACCCTTGAGAGCGTCGTTGTTTCGGGTGAGAGAGGCCATAAACCGCTGCTCGATAACATCTCGCTTTCGGTGCATGCCCATGAAATCATCGGCCTTGCTGGCGTTGCCGGGAATGGCCAGTCGGCGCTTGGAGATCTCCTTAGCGGACTGCAAGCGCCATCAACAGGGTCCGTTCGTATTGCCGGTGACACGGTTGACGAACATTCCCCGAGGGCCTTCATTGGTCTCGGTATCGGTCGTATTCCGGAAGACCGTCACGAACGCGGTGTTGTCGGTGACATGAGTGTCTGGGAAAACCTGATCAGTGAAAACTTGCGTGAAAAACCTCTATGGAATTTCGGTCGTCTGATCAACTTCAACGCCTGTCGGGATTTTTCCCGCAACCTGATTGAACAATTCGATGTCCGCTGCAAGTCCATGGAAATGCCCGCAAAACAATTGTCTGGGGGCAACATGCAGAAATTGATTCTGGCGCGCACGTTGCAAAACAATCCTCGGTTCATTCTTGCCAACCAACCCGTGCGCGGGCTGGATGAAGGTGCCATTGCCGCCGTCCATGAACGTTTGTTGAGCGCCAAGCGCGATGGGGCCGGTATCCTGCTGATGTCAGAAGACCTGGATGAACTGTTTGCGTTGGCTGACAAGATTTGTGTGATCTACCATGGCTCCATTAGCCCACCACTACCGGTACGCGACGTCACCGTACAGGATATCGGAATCATGATGGCGGGTGATCTAGCTCATGGCGAAACTATACGTCCGAAAGGTGAGGCATGAGACTGGAACCCCGGGAATCCGTATCCTTCTGGCTGGTCCTGTCGGCCCCCGTCGTCGCCATATCCATCGCCATGATCTTGACGTCGGGCCTTGTCATGTGGACAGGCGAATCGATATCCACGGCCTACACGGCTCTTTTTAAGGGTGCCTTTGGGTCCCGTTTTGCAATCGCCGAAACCTTGACCCGTGCAACACCCCTGATGCTGACCGGGCTTGCCGCCGCGGTGGCATTTCGCGCCCGGTTTTGGAACATCGGTGCTGAAGGACAGCTGTATTGCGGTGCCCTGGCAGCGACTTTTTTTGGCACTGGAATGATCGTATTACCCCCGGCACTGATGATTCCGTTCCTGTTTATTGTCGGCGCACTGGCGGGGGGACTTGCCCTGCTTTTGCCGGTGTATTTAAAAAGCAAACTGAAGGTCGATGAGGTCGTCACCACACTGCTCTTAAACTTCGTAATCCTGCTGTTCGTGAACTATCTTCTGGAAGGGCCGTGGCGCGACCCGATGTCCATGGGCTGGCCGCAGGCCGCAGCGATTATCGACGAAGGCGTGTTGCCTCGAATTCTGGCAAAGAGCCGCCTGCACATGGGTTTCATTGTCGGCATTATCTCTGCAGTGCTGGTTTGGTTCGTCATGAGGTTCACGGTCTGGGGTTATGAAATTCGGGCCGTCGGGCACAACCCTTCAGCGGCGACGTTCGCCGGTATCAGCATCAATTTAACCGTGTTGCGCGTCGCTTTGATCAGTGGCGGATTGGCCGGTTTCGCCGGGGTAACGGAAGTTGCCGGCCTGAAGGGGTATCTGACCCTCGATCTGTCGCCGGGCTTTGGCTATGCGGGAATTGCTGTCGCCATGCTGGCCAATTTGCATCCCTTGGGTGTCATCGTATCATCGATCTTCCTGGCCGGTATCTACGTTGGCGCCGATGCCATGAGCCGCGCCGTAAACATTCCCAATTACATTGCCGACGTCATGGTCGCGGTATCCGTACTTGCGGTACTGGTCAGTCTTATGATGACCCAGTACCGTATCAGGTTCCGCTGAGGAGATATGTAAAGTGATTGATTTACTGGAAATTTTCCTCACCGCTGGGTTTTGGGCCGCGACAATCCGCATCGCCTGCCCCCTGATCTTAGGGACCATTGGCGAATTGATCTGTGAACGCGCCGGTGTGTTAAATCTTGGCATTGAAGGCATCATGACCGCCGGGGCCATGTCCGGCTGGATGTGGGTTTATCAAGGTGGTGATCTCTGGACAGGGCTGATGTTCGCGGCATTTATCGGTGCCTTGTTTGGTTTGCTGCATAGCCAGTTCACGGTTTATCTGGGCCTGTCACAACACGTATCTGGGATTGGCATCACCATGCTGGCTTCGGCATTGAGCTTTTTTGTGTTCCGCATGATGCTGCCGTCGAGCACCACCCCACCCAAAATCGTGCCCTTCCAACCGATACACATTTCCGGATTGTCCGATCTGCCGTTTTTAGGCGAAGCGCTCTTTTCACACACGCCAATGACCTATTTCTGTTTTGCTATCGTTCCGGTAGTGATTTATGTCCTTAACCGCACACCGGTCGGATTGGCGGTACGCATGGCCGGCGAAAACCCCATGGCCATTGAAGCCCAGGGGATTAATGTCCTGACGATCCGTACCTGCGCGGTTATGGCCGGTAGTGCGCTCATGGCTGTTGGTGGGGCTTACCTGACCATGTCGGCATTCGATGCCTTTTATTTTGGCATGATCAATGGTCGTGGCTGGATTTGTGTGGCCTTGGTCATCTTTGCTTCCTGGCGTCCCGCAAAAGCCTTACTCGGGGCGTTGCTGTTCGCTGGTCTCGACGCCATGCAGGTCCGTGCCCAACAATTTGCCGGCGCATTTATTCCCTATCAGTTCTTCCTGATGTTACCATATCTGCTGAGTATTGCAGCCATGGTCGTCATGGCTCGCCAGGCAAAATATCCGAAGTCGCTGCTGATCCCGTTCAGACGGGGCGAACGGGTATGAAGGAGGCTCTCATTGTTTGATTTAATCGTCCGCAACGCACGTCTTCCCGGTGACAACCGCCTCTTCGATATTGCCGTCAAGGACGCCCGAATTTCCCGGATTGCACCATTGATCAGCGAAGACAGCAACGATCAGATTGATGCCGCGGGTCACTTGGTTACGCCACCTTTTGTCGACAGCCACTTCCATATGGATGCGGCGCTCACCTATGGGCAGCCCCGCGTCAATGCCAGCGGCACCCTGCTGGAGGGAATTGCGCTTTGGGCCGAACTTAAACCCACCCTCAGCGTCGATGAAATCAAGGCTAGGGCGTTGCGGTTTTGCCGCTGGTCGATTGCTCGCGGCACCTTGGCAATCCGCTCCCACGTTGACATTTCCGATGATCAACTGCTGGCGGTCCAGGCATTGGTCGATGTGCGTGAAGAAATGAAACCGTGGCTTGATCTTCAGTTGGTCGCCTTCCCCCAGGACGGATTTCTGCGCCTGCCGATAGCGCGTGAAAACCTCTTGCGCGCCCTTGATATGGGTGTCGACGTGGTCGGTGGCATTCCACACTTCGAACGCACCATGGGTGATGGTGCTGAATCGGTTCGTCAACTTTGCGAAATTGCCGCCGAACGCGGACTGATGGTTGATATGCATTGCGACGAAAGTGATGACCCGATGTCGCGCCACATTGAGACCTTGGCATCGGAAACCAAACGTCTGGGGCTGGAAGGGCGCGTCGCCGGTTCACACCTCACATCGATGCATTCCATGGATAATTATTATGTCTCCAAGCTGATCCCGCTGATGGCGGAATCAAAAATTCATGCCATCGCCAATCCACTGATCAACATCACCCTTCAGGGGCGTCACGATACCTATCCGAAACGCCGTGGCATGACTCGGGTTAAGGAACTGATGGCTGCCGGTATTAACGTTGCCATGGGTCATGATTGTGTCATGGACCCATGGTACAGCCTTGGCAGCCATGACATGCTGGACGTCGCCCATATGGGGCTGCATGTTGCCCAGATGACCGGCGTCGACGAAATGCAATCGGCATTTCTGGCCGTTACGGAAAATGCCGCGCGGGCGTTGAACCTTGATGATTACGGCTTGGAGGTCGGATGCCATGCCGATATGGTGATCCTTCAGTGCAGTGATCCGATTGAGGCGTTGCGCCTTCGGCCGCCCCGGCTTTTCGTCATTCGCCGCGGCAAAATAATTGCCAAAACGGCCCCGTCGGAACCCGTCGTCTCAATCGGCGACAACGATGAAATGGTGTCGTTTTCCCTGTAAGGGAAAACGACTTTCGAAGTATATAATAAAGCGAGAAAATCATGTCTGATAACGATGTCACGGTAGTTCACCACCCCCTGATTCAGCACAAACTGACCTTCATGCGCGACAAATCGACACCGACGGCAATGTTTCGCCAGCTGTTGCGTGAAATCAGCCTGTTGCTCGCCTATGAAGTCTGCCGTGATCTCGAGATCAAGATGGTGGAAATTGAAACCCCGCTTGAGAAAATTTCCTCCCCAAAGCTGGGCGGCAAGAAGCTGTGCCTGGTTTCCATCCTGCGCGCCGGAAACGGGTTGCTGGATGGAATGCTTGATCTGATCCCCTCGGCCCGGGTTGGTCATGTCGGCCTCTATCGGGATCCGAAAACCCTGCAGCCCGTCGAATACTATATGAAACTTCCGCACAGCATTGATGAACGCTTGTGCATCGTCGTCGATCCGATGCTAGCAACCGGGAATTCCGCCGCGGCAGCGGTTCAAAAACTCAAGGACGCAGGGGCTCTGAACCTGAAATTCGTCTGCTTGATGGCAACGCCGGAAGGCATAAATGTCTTTCAGAAAGAGCACCCAGATGTGCCAATCATAACGGCGTCCATTGACAGGGGACTCAACGACCACGGCTATATTATGCCCGGATTGGGCGACGCCGGTGATCGAATGTACGGCACCAAGTAGCGCGGAATGGGCGTTCTATCCCTCTATTGGTTTTACGTTCTGCTGGCGTTTGTTTGCGGCATGGTGCTGGTGACGCAGCCCGGCATCAACAGCACGTTATCCAATAACGTCGGTGGGGCATTAAACGCGGCAACCATTTCATTATGCCTCAGTGGGATCGTCACATTGATCTTACGTATATTTTTTGCCCCATCATTTTCGTTCTCTATCGCCCTGGAAAAAACCCCTTATTGGGGATGGTTTGGCGGCCTGCTCGGCGTATTTTTCGTCACCGCATCGATGTACGCTGCCCCCCGCATTGGGGCGACGGCCCTGGTGTCGCTGGTGTTATGCGGGCAGATCGTCGCCGCGTTGATGTACGATAAATTTGGCTTATTCGGTTACGGCGGCTCGGCGATTACGCCACTTCGCTTGCTGGGCGTCGGATTTATTGTGGTTGGCACCGGGCTGGTGCTGTCCAGGCAATAGTCACAACCGCTTCAATTAAAACTTGACCAATTGGACAGGTTTTGCTCTGATATCTGCTAAGAGCTGACGCTAACGTCGGCCGGCAACAGGAATGTTTCGTGATTTGGAGGACGGTCCATGACCAGCAGCTCAACCGCGACCGAGATTTCGACACACCGCTTGGAAGCTCACGAATACCAACAGAACTTCGCTGACCTGCACCCGCCGCTTAATGCCCATCAGGCGAGCGTCGAGGCGTCGAGATGTTATTTTTGCTACGATGCGCCCTGCATGACGGCATGCCCAACCAGCATCGACATCCCGCTGTTCATTCGCCAGATTATGACGGGCAATACGACTGGTGCGGCACGAACTATCTTCGCGGAAAACATCATGGGCGGAATGTGCGCCCGGGTCTGCCCGACGGAAACACTTTGTGAAGAAGCTTGTGTTCGCAACAGTTGTGAAGAAAAACCGGTCACCATCGGTTTTCTGCAACGGTTTGCTACAGACGCCTATATGGAAACGGCGCAGCATCCCTTTAAACGCGCCCCCGAGACCGGGAAAACGGTCGCCGTAGTTGGCGGCGGTCCGGCCGGAATGTCCTGTGCACACCGCCTGGCGGCCCTCGGCCATTCAGTCACCGTGTTCGAAGCCCGGGAAAAATCCGGTGGCCTCAACGAATTCGGCATCGCGTCTTACAAATCAACTGAGAATTTTGCCGCCCGAGAAATTGACTTCATCTTGTCGATTGGCGGCATCGAAGTTAAAAATGGTCAGGCACTGGGTGACGGTCTGGAACTGGATGCCTTGCGCCAGAATTACGACGCCGTGTTTCTGGCACTGGGTCAAGGGGGATCCAACAATCTGGGCCTGGATGGCGAAGACGTTGACGGAGTCATTAATGCCATCGATTACATTGCTGACTTGCGTCAGACACCTGATCTAGGGGCATTGCCGGTAGGTCGCCGTATTGTTGTTATCGGCGGCGGCATGACCGCCATCGACATCGCCGTGCAGACCAAGTTATTGGGCGCGGATGATGTCGTCATCGCTTATCGGCGCGGCCAGCAACAGATGAACGCCAGTCGCTACGAACAGGAACTGGCGCAAACACGGGGCGTCAAAATCGTTCATTGGGCAAAACCGGTGGAACTGAATTCCGCGTCCGGAAATGTTCAAGCTGTCCGCTTTGAGCGCACATCTCTGGATGAAGGTGGGAAACTTGTCGGCACCGGCGAAACTTTCGAGCTTGCCGCCGACATGGTGTTTAAGGCCATTGGTCAGGTTCTCCTGACCGAACCCATTGCCAACAGCGCGGGACCCGAGCTTACCCGCGGAAGAATCATGGTCAACGACGAGCGCAAAACATCGCTCAACAACGTTTGGGCCGGTGGCGACTGCATAGATGGGGGCGAAGACTTGACCGTCGTCGCTGTCGAAGACGGTAAAATTGCGGCGACATCGATTGATCTCTATTTAAAATCGAATGCGGCGTAATCAACACTGACGGTGTGGTGGAGAAATAAAAATGGCTGATCTTCGTAGCAACTTTCTGGGCATAAAATCACCCAACCCGTTTTGGCTGGCCTCTGCACCGCCGACGGACCGTGAGACAAATGTTGTTCGGGCCTTCAAAGCCGGCTGGGGTGGTGTTGTCTGGAAAACTCTTGGTGAGGACCCGCATGTGGTCAACGTCAACGGGCCGAGATACGGGGCGATCCACGGCGTTGATCGGCAATTGATCGGTTTCAATAATATTGAACTCATTTCGGATCGACCGCTTGACGTCAATCTCCGTGAAATCAAAAAAGTTAAACGCGAATGGCCGGACCGGGCCATGGTTGTTTCCCTGATGGTGCCGGTCAGCGAGGAGTCCTGGAAGACGATCATACCTTTGGTCGAGGAGACCGGTGCCGATGGCATTGAATTGAACTTCGGTTGTCCGCACGGAATGTCGGAGCGCGGTATGGGTTCGGCTATTGGTCAGGACCCGGAATACATCGAAAACATCGCCCGCTGGTGCAAGCAGGCAACACGCATGCCGGTCATCGTCAAACTAACGCCAAACATCACGGATATCCGCAACCCGGCCAGGGCGGCGCAAACCGGCGGCGCCGACGCCGTATCACTGATCAATACGGTCAACTCGATCATGGGGATTGACCTGGACAGCATGGCACCAAATCCGAGTACCGATGGCAAAGGCTCGCACGGCGGCTACTGCGGCCCCGCGGTCAAACCGATTGCCCTGAATATGGTCGCCGAAATCGCCCGTGACCCAGAAACAGCGTCGCTACCCGTTTCGGCGATCGGCGGGATTTCCACCTGGCGGGATGCGGCAGAGTTTATCACGCTTGGCGCCGGTAATGTTCAGGTCTGCACCGCCGCCATGGTATATGGCTTCAAAATCATCGAAGAAATGGTTGATGGGCTGGAAACCTGGATGGATGAAAAGGGGTATTCAACCCTGGAAGATTTCCGGGGTGCAGCGGTCGGCAATATTGTCGACTGGAAATATCTCAATATGAATTATGTCGTCAAGGCCCGCATTGATCAGGATAAATGCATCAAATGCGGTCGCTGTCATATCGTCTGCGAAGACACCTCCCACCAGGCCATCTCGACCGAGAAAGACGGCGAACGCTACTTCGACATCAAGGACGAGGAATGTGTCGGCTGTAACCTGTGTGCCAGCATCTGCCCGGTCGAAGGCTGCATCGAAATGGTTCAGATGACCGAAGGCGATGACCCCAGAACCGGCAAACCGATCTCAATGGACTACGCAAACTGGACAACCCACCCAAACAACCCGAGTGCTGCCGCCGAATAGTGACCTAAGGGGCAGAACTCTCAACGTGAGTGGTCTGATAACAAGGACAGCTTCCGCGCGCTTGCTTCCTGCACACCCACCTTATTTTCCCATATTCCGGGCACAAAAAAGCCCTTAACTCGTTGAGTTAAGGGCTTTTAATTTGGTTGCGGGGGTAGGATTTGAACCTACGACCTTCAGGTTATGAGCCTGAATATACACCAACCTAAACTATTGAAATCATTGAAAACTATCTATTTCGTGTACCGTTTATGTGCCTTTCGCGATTAAATCCCCGGCGGATTTGGTCAGAACTGTCACACGGCATAAAACACCTCTCTGATAATGTTGGCTTGGCATGGATTAGAATAGCGCTTTAGCTGCACGCGGAGTGAAACTGAGTAGGAGGAGCCCGTGACCAATCGGGACAATCGGCACGCCTAACCAACCATCATCAAAATACCCTCTTTTTGCTCCGGTGTTGACACCGCGCAGGCACACTATGCAGCGCATCCAAACAAAATGACGAAGCCCTTGCCGCATTTATAGAGTTTTCTAAGTAATAGATCAGCCGAGGGTTTTGTCAGGACCAACCCGCATAAACCGAGTTGCGACACGGCGGTCTTCAGCCGCTCATTCACTTACATTTTGTCTGGCAATTCCCTTGCCGCGGGTCAGCCTGTTCCGTGCTGCTGCAATCACCGCCTGTCCCAATGCCAAACCGCCGTCATTGGCGGGAAAAGCGCTCGGACTCAGTGTGCGGATGCCTTGCGCGCGAAGGGAGTCGATGACACCACGCAGGAGGATCCGATTTTGGAACACGCCGCCGGTGAGCACGACATATTCACAGCGTTCGGCCTTCAGAATACGCCGGGCGGTTGCCGACACCGCATGAACGACCGTATTGTGAAATTTTCGGGCAATCGTTGCCGGTGCCACCCGCTGCTTCAGATCGACAAGAACCCCATGCCACAAGCCGCGCCATTCGATGACCTCTCCGGCTTCTGCCGGATAGTGTTCCCCGCCGTCGCTGGTTTGGAGGGCCAAATTTTCAAGCATGATGGCAGCCTCGCCTTCATAACGAATTTCCTCAAAACAGATGCCCAGTGCCGCGGCCACGGCATCAAATAACCGACCTGCCGAACTGGCGGTGGGAACATTGATGCCGCGGGCCAGCATCTGACCAAGTTGGGTCACAGGTTTTGCGGCTAAACGGCGCACCAGATCAAGGTCGTCGAATTCCTTTTTGATGACAGCCCACCCGAACGCTTTCTCCACGTGTGCAAAAGTATTGCGCCAGGGTTGCAGCATGGCTTTCGTGCCCCCAATCAAAGGTACGGCATCGAAGTGAGCGACACGGCGGGAGCCCATATAATCGGCAACCATGAACTCGCCCCCCCAAAGCTCCCCGTCAGTGCCATATCCCAAACCATCGAGAACGATGCCAAGAACAGGACCCGATTCCAGCGCCAATCCGTGTTCGGCCATTACCGAGGCGACATGTGCATGGTGGTGTTGTACCCGGTCCACCGGCACCCCCAGACTGTCCGCCAAAGCGTCCCCCCATTTGGTCGGCATATAATCGGGATGCTGATCAACGGCGATTATTTCGGGCGTGAATTGGTTGAGTTCCCGATAGAGCTCGGTATTGCGGCAAAAATCGGCGTGCGCACGTGGATTTTCCTGGTTCCCCATATGTTGGGAGACGATGGCTTGGGCGTTCTTGATAAGGCAAAAGGTGTTTTTCAGCTGCCCACCCATAGCGAGAACATCCGGCGCACTGTCAAAGCCATCGGGTAGCGGGACCGGCGTTGGCGCGAAGCCACGTGCTCGGCGTAGGATGCGAGCCTCGCCGCCAACGACGCGGATAACCGAGTCATCTAGCCGAGTGACGATATCACGGTCATGCATCAACCAAGCGTCGGCGATGCCGGCCAGGCGCTCGCGGGCCTCGCTGTTGGAGATCGCCTGCGGTTCATCGGAACGGTTGCCTGAGGTAAGCACGATAGGTCTGCCCAGGTCCGACATCAGGATATGGTGGAGCGGTGTATAAGGCAGCATGAAGCCCAGCGCATCCTGGCCCGGCGCCACCTCATCGGCCAGCGCCAACATGCCCGGTCGCTGGTCAAGGACCACGATCGGCGCTTCCGGGCTTCCCAGGACGATCCGCTCCAAATCGGTTACGGTGACATACTGCGCCACCATATCCACGTCCTGGGCCATCACGGCAAACGGTTTGGCATAGCGGTGCTTGCGTCGGCGTAGTTCAGCGACAGCCTCTGCGTTAGCGGCATCGCAAGCCAAATGGAACCCGCCGATGCCCTTGATGGCAACGATCCCGCCCTGACGGATCAATTCGGCGGCGGTGACCAGGACATCTTGATGACCGCAGGTATTTGATCGCTCGGCACCCGGGCCTTCCAACCAGACCCTGGGCCCGCAGGCGGGGCAGGCATTGGGTTGCGCATGGAAGCGCCGGTCGTCGGGATCACCATATTCTCGCCAGCAGGCCGGGCACATGTCAAAAGCCGACATCGACGTGCGGGCTCGGTCATAGGGAATGGCCTCGATGATTGAGAGACGTGGGCCGCAATGGGTACAGTTCGTAAACGGATATCGAAAGCGCCGATTTTTCGGATCGGCAATCTCATCGCGGCAAGTCGCACAGGTTGCTGCGTCCGGAACAACGCCGGTTTGAGCCACGTCGCTGACGCTCGCAGCGATGTGGAAACCACTCACCTGGGGATTGGACTCCAGATGTTCCCATTCAATCGTATCAATTCGAGACAGGGGCGGTGCCTGCTCGCGTAGCACGGTGATAAAATTTTCAAGTTCGTCCGCACCGCCCCAGGCCCGGATCAGAACTCCGGCACCGTCATTCAGCACATCTCCGTCGAAGCCGCGGTCCTTGGCCAATCGCCAGACCGTAGGGCGAAATCCAACCCCTTGCACCAGCCCGCGCACACGAATGGTGCGGCCTTTAATGAGATCTGTCATGCGCATACCCGAAACCATGATCTTTTCAAATACCAGGCTGCGAAAATGGTGACCGATGAAGATCACTTATATAGCCCATCACCTGATCCAAACCAAACACTGGTGGAGAGTTTTGAGACGCCGGGTATGGCGCAAATTGGGCATGATTCAGCAAATCCTGGGCAGTTGTTCACCAGCCAGCCAGTCGACAATACGTTCGCCGCCGAAACCGGTCTCCATGGTGACGAAGCCGTATTCGTCCTCGACCACCTCGCCGACGATTGCCGTATCGGTGCCAAGCGGATGGGCGCGCATGATCCGCAGCAACGCATCGGCCCGCTCGCCAGGGCAAATGGCAATCAATTTCCCTTCGTTGGCGACGTAGAGAGGGTCCAGCCCCAGAAATTCACAGGCCGCCGCGACATCGGGCCGCATGGGAATGTTCGCTTCCATCAACTTTATGCCAACGCCCGATTGTCGGGCAATCTCGTTCAGAGCCGCCGCCAAACCGCCTCTCGTCGGGTCACGCAGGCAGTGGATATCCGGCACAGCCTCGACCATCGTCGACACCAAACCATGAAGCGCGGTACTGTCAGAGACGATCTCCGACTCGAAGGTTAAGTTTTCGCGGCACGACATTATAGCCACGCCGTGGTCGCCGATGAGACCGTTAATCAACACCGCGTCGCCAGGCTGCGCGTTGGCGCCGGAAATATTCAAGCCGTCAGGTACCTTCCCAACCCCGGTGGTGGTGATGAAAACGCCATCACCTTTGCCCTTTTCGACGACTTTCGTATCACCGGTCACGACGGGCACGCCGGCATACCGCGATGCCTCCGCCATGGATATAACGATGCGCTCCAGATCAGCGAGCGGGAATCCTTCCTCCAGGATAAATCCGGCGGAAAGATAGAGCGGATGGGCGCCGGACATGGCGATATCATTGATGGTGCCATGCACGGCCAACGAGCCAATGTCGCCGCCTGGAAAGAACAGCGGCGAGACCACATGGCCATCTGTACTCATGACCAGTCGCCCGCCATCCATTTCGAACAAGGCTTGGTCATTGCCCTGACGCAGCATTTCGTTGTCGAAGTGAGTGACGAACAACTCGTCTATCAATTGCGCCATGGCGCGTCCGCCAGCGCCGTGCGTCATGTCCACATGGCCCTTGCAGAAGTCAATGCGGTTGGGGAATCGCTTTGGCATTTGGTTCATGCGGCTTTCGCTTTCTCACGACATTCCAAACGGAAACGCCCATAGCTCCAATAAGCGGCACAGGAACCCTCCGATGACACCATGCACGATCCCTGCGGATTGTCCGGCGTACACACCGTACCGAACAACTTGCAGTCTGTGGGATTCTTGACACCGCGCAGGATGGCCGGGCATTCGCAGCCCTTGACGTCGCGACCGGTGCTTTCGGTGAGAGCGAAACGTTTCTCGGCGTCGAAGGGAGCAAAGGTGTTCCTGATCCGGAGCGCGCTATTGGGCATCTCGCCCAGCCCACGCCATTCAAACGTAGATCGTAGCTCGAACACTTCGGCCATCAGGTCTTGCGCCTTCCTGTTTCCTTCCCGAGTAACGACACGGCTATACTCGTTCTCTACCTCAAAGCGACCATCGTTGATCTGGCGGACCAGCATCAGTGTCGCCTGCATGACGTCCAGCGGCTCGAATCCGGTGATAATTATTGGTTTCTGGAATTCCTCGGCAAAGCATTCATAGGGTTGAGTCCCAATGATGGAACTAACGTGGGATGGCCCCAGGAAACCATCAATGGAAACGGTGCCATAATCGTTCACTTCAGGCGATTGCAGGATGTGGCGAATGGCTGGCGGTGTCAGAACATGGTTACAAAATACCGAGAAGTTCTCCAGTCCTTCGGCCATGGCCAGCTTGATGGCGACGGCGGTCGGCGGCGTGGTGGTCTCGAAACCGATGGCGAAGAACGTCACCTGACGGTCCGGGTTGTCGCGGGCAATTTTCAGGGCGTCTCGTGTTGAGTAAACCATACGGACGTCGGCGCCCGCCGCCTTCGCTTTGATCAGACTGGTTTTCTTGCTCGCCGGCACGCGCATCATGTCGCCATAGGAACACAGGATGACCCCGTGCCGTACCGCCAGTTCAATGGCATTATCGATACGCGGGACCGGCAACACGCAGACCGGGCAACCTGGTCCGTGGACGAAGATCAGGTTATCAGGCATCAGGTCCTGCACCCCGTAACGGAAAAGGGCATGCGTATGGCCGCCGCAAAACTCCATCACGTGGTAGGTCCGATTCGGATCGACGGTGTTGGCGATGGCGTCGGCGATCTTCCGGGCGACGTCCTTTTGGCGGAACTCGTCAACGTACTTCATACCGGAGTCTCCGATGGCGCCTCGTTGAGCAAGCCGGCGTCCGCCATCAGCGCCAGTGTTTTCTCTGCTTCTTCGGGGTTGACCGTATTAATGGCGTAGCCCACATGAACAAGCACGAAGTCGCCGATGCCGACGCCTTCAACCAGGGCCAATGATATCTCTTTCTTTACACCCGCCAGCGAAACCACCGCCGTCTCGGCGTCATCATCGATGGAGAGAATTTTCGCGGGCAACGCCAAACACATGAACTTCTCCTCCATTTCCTTCCAGAAGGTATCTGCGCCGATAGAAGAATTCTAGCAGGTTTCTCAAATTGTCGACACCGACATTCCCCGCCTTTATTTCCTCCTTTATTCTTGTGCTGACGCCTCGCCTATCTTCTCTCAGAAAAACTTAAGCCAAGACCTGCCGGTCGGGTTCTGGTAGACTCTCGGCATGCATGAATTCGCCATTTGCGCACGGATTGTCGATGCGGTGCTTAAAGAGTATGCCCAATTGGACCCGAAGCCAAACCGGCTGATCAGGGCGCGCGTTGTTGTCAGAAGCATGCATCAGATCGTCCCGGATTACCTCATCTCCGCCTTCGAATTGCTAACCAGGGAAACCGCTGTCCAAGGGGCCACGATGGAACTCGTTACGGTGCCCGTGACCAGTCGATGTCGAGCCTGCGATCGACAAGGTGAAATCAAACTGCCGATCTTTCGCTGTGATGCCTGCGGATCGCTCGACCTCGAAGCATCTGGTGGCAAGGAACTTTATTTGGACAGCTTGGAAGTCGAATGGAACGACGAGGCAATGGAACGAGGAAAAGTTCACGAGGGCGCCCTCAACAACTGACCTGTATCAAGGTCTGAGCCCGGCTTTGCGAGCACAATATCTTGAGTGTCTCTAAAGTTGAGATTCTGAACATGAAAATGACAATCTCCGATGCGTACGGTTTAAACGATGTGCTTGAAGCGTTTTCGCAGGGGCGTGAGGTTTACGCCCCGGAAGCGGATGGGCACGGTCATTATCGCCTCGTCCGGGCTCCGACTTGGCTGCCGGGCCGTCACACCCTCGGTGCCTACCGGCAAACAGAACCTCTGAAAGTGCTGTTTTTTCAGCCCCGGGAATTCCTCGGGACCTTCACTGCCGAGGCCGACAGGGAACCAATACCAGAGCGCATTGTTTTCGGTGTCAAGAACTGCGATCTGTCGTCGCTGCAAATACACGACCACGTCTTCCTGAACGGCGGCGGGTGCAAGGACCCGTATTACGCCGCGGCAAGAGAAAAAACGATTTTGGTCTCAAGCGATTGTGACGATTTCCTCGACGTATGTTTTTGCGCCGGGGTTGGCGAACAACCTTATGCGCTAAAGGGTTTCGACATTAACATCTCGTCGACCCCGGCCGGTGTTCTGTTTGAAGTCGAGACCGATCGTGGTGCCGATCTACTGCGCGCCACCGCGCGGTATTTGAAGCCTGCCAATCCCGCACTGCTGGACGCAGTCCGTACCCAACGCAAGCAGAAGCACGAGACGCTAGCCGTACACAGTGAAAAGCATGGCGTGAAACCGGGCGCGGATCTGCGCCACGCTCTTGAGGACAGCTTCGGATCAACCCTATGGCAAGACTTTGCCGCCGACTGTGTCGAATGCGGCGCCTGTAACTTCATCTGCTGTACCTGCCATTGTTTCCTTCTTGCCGACGGTGTTAACGCCGACAGCGAACCAGCCCGTACAAAACAGTGGGACGCCTGCTTGCTCCGAAACTTTGCCGCCACAGCGGGCGGCCACAATGCACGACCGCTACGCACCCAGCGCTTGCATCATCGCTTCGACAAGAAGTTCAGCTATTTTCCGAAGGTCTTGGGGAGGTATGCCTGTGACGGATGCGGCCGTTGCACGGAAGCCTGCATTGCCAAGATTGACATTCGCGACGTGTTGAGGAGAGCCATTGATGAGTCCGACGCTCTACATGCCCATTCCGGCGACTGTTGAGCAGATCAAGGATGAAACGCCTTTGATCAAGACGCTGACCATCCGCCCGCGCGACCCGATGGCGTTTCAGGCTGGCCAATTTGTCGAGTTGACAGTCCCTGGAATCGGCGAGGCCCCGTTCACACCATCCTCGTCACCTAAAATTGACGAGCGGATGGAGATCACCATCATGCGGGCGGGAAAAGTGACGGACAAGCTGCATGAGCTTTCAGCAAGCGCCGAGATCGGCGTGCGGGGCCCCTTCGGTCGTCCTTATCCTATTGACGATTTCAAGGGACGGGAAATACTGATCGCCGGAGGCGGCTGCGGTGTTGGTCCGTTACGCTCACTCTTATTGGCGCTGGCTGAAGACCTGGATTCATACAAGCGCGTGATTGTCCGCTATGGCGCGCGTTCACCGCTGGATGTTGTATTTCGTGACGCGGCACAACGAGGGTGGAATCTCGGCGGCGCCCTGGATGTCCTGATCACCGTCGATCATGATGACGCCGATTGGCATGGTCATGTGGGCGTGCTGCCATCGATCCTAACCGAGGAGCATCTGCAGTGCGATCCTGAGGATGGAATTGCTGTCATGTGCGGACCGCCGATAATGATGCGGTTCACAGTCGATACCCTGCTGGACCGCGGCTACAACCCACAAAACATCTTCTTATCGCTGGAGCGTAATATGAGCTGCGGCGTCGGAAAATGCGGCCACTGCCGCCTGGGCCGTTACCATGTCTGCACCGACGGGCCCGTGTTTTCCTACGACGAGATCCAAGACAACCCAAGGCTATGGGACGACTAGAACATGAGCAAGAAGCTTGTCATAGATTTGCATGAATGCGACCAATGTGGCGAGTGCGGCGTACGTTGTGACTATTTTTATCGGCCCCACCCAGGGGACCATGGCGTTCTGGAGTTGCGCGAACGCGCGACATTTCAGTTGATCTGCCGCCGATGTGAAATCGCCAGCTGCATCAAGGCTTGCACCTATGACGCTTTGGAACGCAACGCTGATGGCACCCTGGAGCGATCTAATCTGCGTTGCGTTAGTTGCAAGCTCTGCGCCCAGGCCTGCCCATTTGGCACCATCCACTTCGAAATGTTACCATTCTACGTGACGCCCTGTGATCGCTGTATCAACCGCAATCCGGACGCCCCCCCCTGCGTCGCGAGTTGTAGCGGCGGTGCCATCGAGTTCCGCCATATCTCGATCGACGAGCACGAAACTCACTTCCTTGAAGACCATCTTGCCGCGCGTGCGCCGAAATGGATCAAACGCGAGGAGCTGCCATGAGCGACGTTTGGACCATAACCCAATTTCTGGTATTTCCTGGATTGGTGTTTACCGCCGCAGCCGGGCTTTTGACCAGTTGGCTCGACCGCAAGGTCACGGCCTGGGTGCAGATGCGGGTCGGACCGCCACTGGCCCAGCCCTTCTACGACATCGCCAAATTGATGATCAAGGAGACTTGCGTTCCAGCAAATGGCTCCATCGGCCTGTTTCTTTTCGCGCCTTTGTTGGGATTTGCCGCCATGGCACTGGCCTCGACAATTCTGTGGCGTGCCTTGATCGATCCCGAGACCGCGTTCGTCGGCGACCTGATCGTTCTTCTCTATCTGTTGGCCATGCCTGCGCTGGGTGTGATACTCGGCTCCTTCGCCTCGCGCAATCCGCTGGCGTCGCTCGGGGGCAGCCGGGAGGTGAAGTTGATGATCGCCTATGAATTGCCTCTCGTGCTGGCAGTGATCGTGCCGGTGATTCAGGTCGGCTCCATCCGCCTCGGCGATATCCTGGCAGCTCCCGCTGCAGTAGCCTCTCCATCGGGCGTGCTGGCGTTGCTGGTCGCGGCAACCTGTATGCAGGCCAAGCTCTCGAGCGTTCCGTTTGACATGCCGGAGGCGGAAACCGAGCTTAGCGGCGGCGCCTATATCGAATATTCCGGCCCGCCACTTGCCATGTTCAAGTTGACCCGAGCAATGATGCTGTTCACGATGCCGGTCTTTCTGGTGGTCGTTTTTCTGGGTGGCACCGTGGGGAGTGGTACATGGGAATCCGCCGCCGCCGGCGTCGGTACATGGCTTTTGCTGATCGTGCTCATGGTCGTGATCCGCAACACAACACCGCGCGTGCGGATTGATCAGGCAGTACGGTTTTTCTGGGGGCCGGTGACTCTCGTCGCTCTTGTCGCGGCGGGGCTCGCGTGGATCGGATGGTAAGATCATGAGCTTCGCAATCCAGGCCCTGACCCGCTCGCTCAACGTCTTTCATCTTGCTGGCAGCGCGTGCAACAATTGCGACATCGAAATCCTTGATGCGCTCACGCCAAAGTACGATATCGAACGCTTCGGCATGACTCTCGTCGGCAGCATCCGCCATGCCGACCTGATCCTGCTGTCCGGCGTGTTCAACAAGAAGGCGGCCGAGCGCCTGAAAATCCTCTACGACCAGGCACCGAAACCGATCCTGGTCATCGCCGTCGGCGGCTGCCCCGCCACGGGCATCATTTTCCGGGGCTCGTACAACTGTGATGCGCCGCCGAGCGACTATCTGCCCATTGACGCCTTCGTGCCGGGCTGCCCGCCGAAGCCGGAGGCGATAATTTCTGGCGTGATTAAAGTGATCGGACGGTTACGTAGCGGCGAAGCGCGTCCGGCGTACGAAAACTTGGCGTCAGGGGGACACTACAGATGAACCGCGACGACACCATCGAACGGATCAGAGAAGCCCTCGGAAAGCGATTACTCGATTTTGAGCGAAAAACGTCCTCACGCATTTTTCTCGAAGTGGCGCCGGACACGGTGCCGGACGTCAGCCGTTTGATGTTCGAAGAAATAGAGGCGCGACTGCAAACGGCCTCCGGCGTCGATACCCGAGATGCGATCGAGATACTCTATCATTGGGCGCTGGACCGGTTGGATTGCGTCGTCACCGTACGCACACGACTTGATCGTCATAACCCAGAAATCGAATCGATCACACCTGTCTGCGTGGCGGCGGAATGGGTGGAACGCGAGATGTGGGAGCTTTTGGGCATTCGCTTTCGCAATCACCCGGACCTACGCCATCTGCTTTTGGACGATGACTGGCCAGCAGGAAAATTTCCGCTCAGGCGCGATTACGAGGAGGGATAAAGTATGGCCAAGCGAACGATCATCCCCATCGGGCCATACCACGCCCTGCAGGAAGAACCCGAGTTCTTCAAGTTACACGTCGAGGGCGAGACCGTAGTGCATCTGGACATCGAGCTTGGCTACAACCATCGCGGCATCGAAAAACTATCGGAAAGTAAGGATTTCGAAGAGACCATCTTTCTCGTCGAGCGCATCTGCGGCATTTGTTCAACATCGCACCCGCTGGCCTGCGTGCAAGCCATCGAGGACGCCGGAGAAGTCGATGTGCCGGAACGCGCCCTCTTCATACGCTCCGTTGTCGCCGAGTTGGAGCGCATCCATTCTCATCTTCTCTGGCTCGGTCTCGCCGGACATTTTCTTGGTTTCAATACGATCTGGATGTGGTCATGGCGTTTTCGTGAAGACGTCCTCAACGTCCTCGAAGTCATTACCGGCAACCGCAATCACTACGGCATGATGAAGCCGGGCGGGGTGCGCCACGACATCCTCGTCGAGGATGTTCCAACCATCCTCAAGCTGCTCGATGGGCTGAAAGGTCCGGTCGAGATGTTTCGCGCCGCTGTCATGGAGGATCCATTGCTTCAAGCCCGGACGCTTGGGGTCGGAGTGCTGACGCGCGAACAGGCGATAAGCTACGGTGCGCTTGGTCCGACGGCTCGGGCGTCAGGAGTCGACATTGACGTACGGCGCGACCATCCCCATGCTATTTACGGGCAAGTCGACTGGAACGTCATAACGCGTGAGAGTGGCGACGTGTTCGATAAAGCTGTCGTGCGCATCCTGGAGATGTTCGAATCCATCCGGATTATTGAACAATGCCTGGAAAAACTGAAAACTACCATTGGTCCAATCGATTCCAATCCAAAGCAAATCAAGCCCGGCGAAGGTGTCGGCCATTACGAAGCGCCGCGCGGCGAGGTGTTCCATTATATCCGCTCCGACGGCTCCAACCGACCGGCACGGCACAAGGTCCGCGCACCCAGTTTCATGAACGTGCCGACTAACCGGGAAACGGTGATCGGAGGGACGGTCGCCGACGCAACCATTATTCTGGCCGCCGTCGACCCCTGTTATTGCTGCACCGAACGCATGGCAGTGGCGCTTGACTGCCGGAGCGGTGAGCGCCTGTGGGGCGCCGACGAACTGGTTCGCCTGTCGACCGAGAAGACCAAACGACTGGGGAAGGAAATCGGCTGGGTCGGACCAGAGTTACCCTTTGGACAATGAGGAGAGTAAAATAGACATGCCGAACGTCGATCCCATGCTTCTATCAATACTCCTCCCGCTGGCGGCGGGCGTGTTTTGTTTGCTGATTCCCGGAAACATGCATCGGACACGCTCGGTGATAACCATCATCGTCACAGTGGCGGTTGTGGCACTGGCCTGGCACATCTTCGACGGTCCGGACCGTGTGACGAAGGTCGCACCTTGGTTGGTGCTCCGCATTGATGCCTTGAGCGGGTTCGTCCTGCTGGCGACTTCCGCCTTTGCCCTGTTGATCGCGCTTTATTCGACCACGTATATGCAAGGCCGCGAGCGCCAGCGCGAATATTTCGCCTATTTGCTTTGGACGCTCGGTGCCGCTGGCGGTGCCATCGTAGCCAATGACCTGGTCATCCTTGGTATGTTTTGGGGCTTTCTCGGCGTGACGCTGTATTTGATGATTGGCATCGCCGGACCTGATGCGGCCGAAGCGGCACGAAAATCTTTGCTGATCGTCGGCGGCTCGGACGCGTTGCTGGTGCTAGGCGTCGTTTTGGTCTGGCATATTTCCGGCTCGTCGCGCATGGATGGGCCGCCGCTGGTGCTGGATTCTCCCGCTGCGCTATTCGCATTTTTCGCCTTCACCGCCGCTGCCTTCGCCAAGGCTGGCGCCGTACCACTTCATTCCTGGATCCCTGATTTCGGCACCAAGGCCGACGCCCCGGTGTCCGCTTATCTGGTGGCGTCTCTCGACAAATTACTCGGCATTTATCTTCTTTTCCGTTGCGTCACGGACATCTTTCAACCGACGCCAGTGATGCTGTTTGTGCTGATGATGCTTGGTGCCATCACGGTCCTGGCAGGTGTAATGATGGCCTTGGTGCAACACGACCTAAAACGTCTTCTCGCCTACCATGCTGTCAGTCAGGTCGGCTACATGGTCCTCGGAATCGCTTCGGGAACGGCAATCGGCTTCGCTGGCGGATTGTTTCATATGCTTAACCACACCATTTATAAATGCTGCCTGTTCCTCTGTGCTGGGGCCGTCGAAAAGACCACGGGCACGACCGATCTGGACAAGCTCGGTGGGCTTGGGCGATCCATGCCCTGGACCTTCCTGGCGTGTACGGTCGCCGCACTGGCAATCTCCGGCATACCACCGCTCAACGGCTTCACCTCGAAGTGGATGGTCTATCAGGGCATTATCGATAGCGGCGAGGCTGGTGGAGCCGCCTGGATCATCTGGCTGGCCGCAGCTATGCTCGGCTCGGCCCTGACCCTGGCCAGCTTCGTCAAAGTCCTGCACGCCGTGTTCCTGGCGAAACCGGCCCCTTCTCTGGCCGAACGGTCGATCCGCGAGGTCGGCCCGCTGATGCGCGCACCGATGGTTATACTGGCAGCGGCTTGCGTGATCTTCGGCATATTTCCGTTCGCCATTCCGCTCGGCCTGTTCATCCTTCCCGCCGTCGGCGCCGAAGCCCCCGCCACGTGGTCGGCTGGCTTGGCGACGATGTTGATCGTGATCGCCATCATCGTTGGCATGATGGTTTACTGGATATTCATGCGCACCGGCAAACTGCGCCGGGTCGAGACCTATATCGGCGGCGAGCGCATGAGCGAGGTTCATATCAGTGCCGTAGCGCCAGGGCCAGAACGCCACGTGGAAGTCACCGGGGTCAATTTTTTTGATACCATCGAGCAACTTCCAGTGCTGCGACGACTCTACGTGATGGCCCGGCGCAGGGCCTTCGATCTCTACGACATCAGCGCCGCAACCGGTGGCTATGTGATCGGCTTATTGCGATCGGCGCACACAGGCATTCTTCCGGCCTATCTCACGTGGTTCCTTTGCGGACTTTTGGTCGTCGTTTACATCGTTTCCGGGACGGGGCAGTAACATGGTTGAAATTCTTGGCGCATTGATTTTGCTCTCCGTTGTTGCCGCAATTGTCGCCGTTTTAACGCCGAACATCCTTCACTCAGTGATTAGCCTGGGGGCCGTGGGTTTCCTGCTTGCCATCATCTTCATCTTCCTGTCGGCACCCGATATTGCCATCGTCCAGATCGGTGTTGAGGTGATCAGCCTGGTGATTCTGGTTCGCGCGACGATCGGCCGGCAAGCGCAGTCATCCGAGACACCGGGGCACCTTGTCACGAAGGTTGCGGGCGTGGCCCTGGTTGGTGTCATTGCGGTATTCGGCATCCGGATGTTCTCGGAATTTCCGAAATTTGGAATTGCCGTTATGGACCGGTTCGTTGACGCGCCGTCGGCCACATATCTCCGCGACGGATTGGCCGATACCGGCGCACCTAACATCGTCACGGCGGTTCTACTTGATTTCCGTGCATACGACACTCTGGGCGAAGCGGTGGTCCTGTTCTGCGCCGTTCTTGGCGCGCTGACCGTGCTGCGCCGCAAGGCGCGGGTCGAAACCGAAAAATCCGAGGATGAACCGATATGAGTACCACGGACCGAGACCCGGGCATGGGCATGATCGTCAAGACCGTAGCGCGGTGGCTGAAAGGATTCATCCTGCTCTACGGCATCTATATCGTTCTCAACGGCCATATCACACCGGGCGGCGGCTTCGCCGGCGGCGTTATCATCGCCTGCGCTTTTGTCATGTTGACTCTGGCTGGTGGTGACCAGCATGGGCTTCAGTTCTTTCCCCAACGTGCGGCCTCATCGTTGGATAGTATTGGCCTGCTGATTTTTCTGGTTGTCGGCTGGCTCGGTACCTGGTGGGCGAGCGGCATGTTTTTTGAGAACTTTATCGCAACGCCGTCCGACGCGCGGTTCGAATTGTTCAGCGCCGGAACCATTCCCATTTCAAACATCGGCTTGGGCTTGAAGGTCGCCAGTTCGCTGTTCTTGGTATTCACGGTTTTGGCGGCCCTGCGCCTCACGGCGCACGACGACAAGGAGGCCGAAAAGCGATGATCTATTCCCTTTGCCTGTTGCTCATTTTGATCGGCCTTTACGGTGTCATGGTCAGCCGCAACACACTGAAGATCGTCATCAGTCTGGTGATCATGGAACACGGCGTGCATCTCTTCCTGATTCTTGTGGGCTACCGCTCTGGCGGCACGCCGCCGATCATCGATAGGGAAACGTTATCGGCGGCTTTCACCGCCCAAGCGGTGGACCCGCTTCCGCAGGCACTGGTGTTGACCTCCATCGTTATCGGTCTTGGTGTATTGACGTTGATGGTGGCGCTTTGCGTTCGTCTATACGAGCGTTACGGCACCTTCGATATTACCGAAATCCGGCGTTTGAAAGGATAAAGGACGGATATGCAAGCCGCGACGCTCATCCCTCTATTCATTGCCCTTCCCCTGGCGGTGGCATTGTTGATCCAACTGGTGGCGCGCCGGCACCCGGCAGCTTCCGATTGGCTAGCCAACGCCGCAATGTTGGGCCTGACGGCTTTGAGCTTCGTCTCCATCGGTTCGACCGGCCTTTACCACATGGGCAGTTGGCCGACGCCCATCGGCATCGACCTCAGGCTTGATGCACTGGCATCGCTGTTGTTAATCGCCATCAACTTCGTTGGTTTTGCTGCCGTGCTCTATTCAGTCGAATACATGCGGAGCTATACGGCCAAGAGCCAGTATTATGGTTTGTTCTTGTTGATGGTGGTGGGGATGAACGGTGTCGTTTTGGCCGGCGATTTGTTCAATCTATATGTGTTTCTCGAGGTCGCTGCCGTTGCGTCCTATGCCTTGGTCGCGTTCGGTGGCCAGCACGAGGAGCTCGAGGCCTCGTTTAAATACGCCGTTCTCGGCACCCTGTCATCGACGTTTATCCTGATCGGCATCGCTTTGGTCTACGGCGTAACCGGCACCTTAAATATGGCTCATATCGCCAGCAGTATTGCCGGCAGCGCCGCGAGCGCACCATTACTGCTGGCTTTCGGCTTTTTTCTCAGCGGTTTTGGACTGAAGGCGGCGCTAGTCCCGTTTCATGCATGGCTTCCGGACGCCCACCCCTCAGCACCGGCGCCAGTTTCGGCGATGCTGTCCAGTGTCCTGATCAAGGCCGTCGGCATTTATGTGTTGGCGCGCCTCGCCTTCAACGTCTTCGGTGTCGGGGATACGGAACTGGCGGTACTCAGGTGGCTCGGTATTTTCTCTATGGTCGTGGCCGGCTTGCTCGCCATCGGCCAGAATGACATCAAGCGTCTGTTCGCATACAGTTCCATCAGCCAGGTCGGCTTCATGGTGCTGGGCCTGGGTCTTGGAACGCCTTTGGGCATCGTCGGTGCGCTTTTCCATCTGATCAATCACGCCGCGTTTAAATCGCTGTTGTTCCTCAATGCTGGCACGATCGAACATGTTACGGGAACCCGCAATCTGGACGAACTTGGCGCGCTCAATAAAGCCTTGCCGATGACGGGCGTGACGTCGTTAGTCGGCTCATTGTCAATTGCCGGCATCCCGCCGTTGAACGGGTTCTGGAGCAAGTTGATCATCGTACTCGCCTGCGTCGAGGCCGACTTTTACGTCTTCGCCGGCGTTGCCATCGCGGTCAGTGTCATGACCCTGGCCTATCAGTTGAAGGTACAGCGCCACGCGTTTTTTTCCGCTCTGCCGGTGGCGGCGACATCATGGC
>Ga0316204_10003694_pt1 | contig 29713 bp, 30 predicted proteins | sample 6monrhotite_MG_2_FD_205661 | JGI IMG/M metagenome (GOLD analysis project Ga0316204, IMG submission 205661) | Microbial mat bacterial communities from mineral coupon in-situ incubated in ocean water Damariscotta River, Maine, United States -... | ecosystem: Environmental > Aquatic > Marine >...
GCGGAAAGTGAAATCCAATTTGACGGAAGTCGAACACTTGGGTTAAAAGTTCACTGGGCAATGCTTGAGGCAGGAAAGGTGTTCGACTTCCGCCGGAATGGGTGTTCGAGTTCGGCGGAATACGCACAAAAAATAATATGCCAATTTTATTAATGCAAGTTAACAAAGCTCAGCCACATATTGTTGTTAATACTTGAAAAAACCCTATACCTGAGCAATACCCTTAGGATTTATAATAAAACTAGCCTATAAAGCATATAAAAAAATACTTGCATAATACATTACTGTTTTGCTATGTTTTTATTGCCGCAACAAATAAGGCATTCACGTAAATATTTTTAGCCATTTTCTAGAGGGGTAGAAAAAATGCAAAAAGATGATCACATCATGAAACACGACGGGATTTACATTGCTTATCTTGCAATTATTTGCACGATTTTAGGCGTATTTGGTTCAACTATGGCTTTCCAAGCTTAGAACACTAAAACCAAAATTTCGTTAATTACATACATTTCATTTTTCAATATGAGGGGTAGAAAAATGCAACAAGATGACCATATCATGAAGCACGATGGAATTTATATTGCTTACTTGGCAATCATTTGCACAATTCTTGGTGTTTTCGGTTCAACGATGGCTTTTAATGGCTAAGTAAACCCGAAATTTAAGTACTGAAAAACGCAGCCTTTGTGCTGCGTTTTTTTATTCCTCAAGCTTCTTATAACCCATCTCATTACTCAACTATATCCATGAAAAATATAGTAATATTTTCTTGAAATTTCCAAGCGTTGATTGTATGTTTACATTGTCAGCTTTAACTTACCCTTCAAGTGATATAGCTGACATTAAGTACTATAAACAACATTAGGGAGTACCTATTCATGGCTAAAAAAAGAACTGATATTATGTCTGAAGACGCATTGTATGTTGTATTCATCACAGTATTGTCTGCAGCGCTTTTGATTCTTGGTTCAAGCCTAGCTTTTCACAGCTGATTTTAAAAAATAAATTAGCTGTCGTTCAAAGCTTAACGTGAATGCTGATAAAAAAGGTGAATACCTCTCAAATCACCTTTTTTATCTTTACGAACAACAAGTTAAAAAGCAATAAATTCAATACCTTACTATAAAGATCAGGTAATTCCACTCTAAATACGGGTGAAAAACACCCTATCATAGACGGGGTTAATCACAAACCCATAAATATTTTATGTGTTTGCTATTGACCTAGCTTCCGTACGCGCCTATGTTTTGTCTATCAGCAAAAGTAGCTGATAGTACTTAAATTTATTCACTTGAAGGGAGAAGTGTAATGGCGACGCAGAGAGATCATATTTCTGGAGATGACGGTATATACGTAATTTACTTAGTAGTCACTTGGGTAGTGCTATATGCGATTATCGCTAACCTTATGTTCCAGGCTTAGTTCTAATCAAAAAAAATACGTGAATTCAAAAAGAGCCGACCGAGTGTCGGCTTTTTTTTGTCCTTTAAAAGCCCATCTAAATTTTAGGTGGCAGTTGAAGATGGAAGCCTTGCTTTGCTATATTGCTCAATACGACTTCTGGTTTTTCTCTCGCCAATTTTCGATTACTCGAAATCTCTAACTCCATAACAAATGCCAGTTCACCCAACAAATTTTGGAGTTCAGCTGGCAATTCACCTAACACCGTATCTTTCTCTACGTAAAGATAGGTTTCATCTTTTTTCTTACTCTTAAAAACGTCACAAAACATATTGTCACAACAAATTATTGAAATAGTACGCTAATTATAAGCAGCCCGATAACTGACCACAAGCTTAGCAGTTTAGTGCAATAGTATTATGATCTATATGCTTATTGACTGCTATTTATTCTAAGAAAATATACTTTACTAAATAAATCAACATTTCTTACATAATTCACTGAATTTTGCTTGCGTTGTCTCAAAACATTTTATATGGTTGAATTATTGGAGAGCAAAACAGTATGGTATTGTTTTCCTCCTAATCGTTCGGGGTAATTATTTAATTTCAAACAAATAATTCATCTTGTGATCACATTGTTATTCTGTGTAATGTTCAATATAGAGAGAGGGGTTTTATAATGGGTAACGCAACTGTACCAGTGGTTTTCATGATTTTCGCTCTGTTGTTGTTTGTGGTTCTTCCGATGACAACTGCATAGCATGCTCACATCTGCACTGTGTAATACACATAGTGCAGATGGGCAAAAATTTATTTAACTTCTCTTCCCTTCAATAATTTTGCTATTGATTGTCTAGCAATTTTACTTATCTTTATCTTATTTCCAACACAGCACCAATTTCAGTCTCGAACATTTTCGTAATTTAAAAATAGAACATCTCGCATTACTCATTGAAAATTACTTTGCATTAATTTTCTCTGTAAAGAACGAGCATAACATTTACGATGGTATTGCTTATCGTTTATGACAGCAGTATATGAGCAATTTTTAATTGATGATTCTGTCGTCGTTTTTAATTAATCCCCACATAAAAAGATCTTAGGGAAATTAGTGTTCTTTATCGTTGTTTTCATAAGTCCAACTGCTACACTTACTAAAAGTTTAAAGGACACTATTCTGATTTTGAGAAAAAAGAGGCTATTTATTGTGGAGCAAAAAACTTATCCAGAAGTCAATGAATGTTATCTAGACAGGAGCAGAGGAATGTTAAAAGTTAGAATGGTAGGATATCAAAATAAGGTAGTATGTAGTGTTGTTGTGGAAGACACTCTTGGAAATATTAAATCATTGAACATTAATCACTGGCAAAATATGCAGCTCATTCCCTGCTGCAAAACAAGTAACAATATCCGGCGCACCTCCGAATGGTGAGAGTGTTACTAATTAGCAACACTCTCTGCTTTCACTACTTCTAATTTGCCTGCACAAGCAATCCATTTAAACGAGCAACAAACTCTGCTGGATCTTCAAGGTGGCCACCTTCTGCAAGTAAGGCTTGATCAAACAATACACTTGCCCAGTCACCAAAGTTATTCACAGCATCATCATTTAAGCGTGTAATTAATGGATGTATAGGATTAATTTCCATGATCGGCAAACTTGTTGGAACAGCGTGCCCAGCAGACTTTAACATACGCTGTAAATTCGCTGCCATTTCATCATCATCAACAACCAAACAACACGGAGAATTTGTCAGGCGATCAGTAACCCGCACCTCTTTAACTTTCTCCTTTAAAGCTTCTTGCAACTTTCCAGTCAAATCTTTCGCTTCGTCAGCTGCCTTTTCTTTTGCTTCTTTCTCTTCTGAATCTTCGAGATCACCTAATGCCAAATCACCTTTTGCAACAGAGTGAAACGACTTACCACCAAATTCAGTAAGGTGACTCATCATCCACTCATCAACACGATCGTACATCAATATAACTTCAATGCCTTTCTTACGCAGCACTTCCAAGTGAGGGCTATTTTTGGCTGCCGCAAAAGACTCAGCAGTAATATAGTAGATCTTATCCTGACCTTCTTTCATGCGCCCAATATAGTCGTTTAACGACATGGTTTGTTCATCTTTATCATCAAATGTCGATGAGAATCGAAATAATCCAGCAATTTTCTCTTTATTAGAGAAATCTTCTCCCGGCCCTTCTTTCAAAACTTGACCAAACTCGCTCCAAATAGTGGAATACTTATCTGCGTCGTTTTTAGCAAAACCTTCCAACAAACCAAGCACTTTCTTGACAGATGCGCCGCGCATCTTATCGATCAGTTTGTTGTGTTGAAGAATTTCTCGCGAAACATTTAAAGGAAGATCGTCAGAATCAACCAAGCCGCGTACAAAGCGCAAATAATCTGGTAACAAATGCTCAGCATCATCCATAATAAAAACGCGCTTCACATAAAGTTTAATGCCTTGTCTACGTTCGCGATCCCACAAATCAAACGGCGCTTTTGCTGGAATATAAAACAGTGAGGTATATGACTGACTGCCTTCTACATGATTATGAATGCGAGCAATGGGATCTTGGTAATCGTGAGCGATGTGTTTGTAGAATTCATTATATTCTTCATCACTAATTTCAGATTTAGCGCGCTTCCAAAGTGCAGATGCTTGGTTGATGGTTTCCATCTCACCTTTTTTATCTTCCTCTTCGGATTCAGAAGCCATTTCAATGGGCAATGAAATATGGTCAGAATAGCGTTGAACAATATTTTTCAAACGGAAACTATCAAGATACTCTTCGTTACCTTCCGAAAGCTCTAAAATAATTTCTGTTCCGCGTGAAGCTTTTTCGATAGTCTCTAGTGTAAACTCGCCTTCACCCGTCGAGACCCAACTAACACCATGTTCCGCAGTCAAGCCCGCTCGGCGAGTATTTAATGTTACTTGCTTAGCAATGATAAATGCAGAATAGAAACCTACACCAAACTGGCCAATCAACTGAGAATCTTTTGCCTGATCACCTGTTAACGCATCGAAAAACTGCTTTGTGCCGGATTTAGCGATCGTCCCAATATTATCAATTACTTCCTGGCGATTCATACCGATACCGTTGTCGCGCAAAGTAATGGTATTTGCCTCTTTATCAAATTCGATCTGAATCTTTAAATCAGGATCATCTTCGTACAAAGCATCATCACTTAGGGCCTCAAAGCGTAACTTATCGCAAGCATCTGATGCATTAGAAATCAACTCGCGTAAAAAGATCTCTTTGTTGGAATACAACGCATTGATCATTAACTGAAGCAATTGCTTAACTTCAGTTTGAAAACCCATAGTCTCTTTATGTGCGTCCACAGTTGTGCTCACCGTATACTCCTTAATCTATTATTGGAATTTGATGCAGATTTTTGAATGCCTATCTAACTGGGGATTAATTTGGCTAAATTCAAGCCCTCTGGATAAAACGTCATTCTGATTTCACCTATTCACTTTAGGCAATCCCTCCCTTGATACTGTATAGCATTCGACCAACGATGCTGGAGCTGCATTGACAATTGTCAGCCTTCTCATTAACAATGAGGCTCCTAATTACTAACGAGATTTTACGATGTCCCATGTCATATCTTTTTCGGAAATTAATCTTAATGATATTGGTAAAGTTGGTGGAAAAAATGCCTCGTTAGGGGAAATGTATCAATCGCTGAATCATTTAGGTGTTCGCGTCCCAAACGGCTTTGCCGTAACTGCTGATGCCTATCGACACTTTCTCAAACATAATGACCTGGTTGAAAAAGTCCAATCAGAACTACGCGACCTCGACAACCACGATATCGACGCACTGAAAAAGGCTGGGGCGAAAGTAAGACACCTAATCCGCCAAGGAGAAATGCCAGAAGATTTGATAGAAAGTATTCGCACCGCCTATCAAGGTTTAGAAAAAGAGTATGGAGAAAACCCTGATGTCGCAGTCCGAAGCTCTGCAACTGCAGAAGATTTGCCCGGCGCATCTTTCGCGGGCCAACAAGAAACCTATCTTAATATTCAAGGTAGCCAAAATATTATTCAAGCATGCCGCCAAGTCTTTTCTTCACTTTTTACAGACCGTGCAATTTCCTATCGAATCGACAAAGGATTCAGCAACACAGAAATAGCGATCTCGGTTGGTATACAAAAAATGGTTCGTGCGGACACAGGCTCGTCAGGTGTAATGTTTACTTTGGATACGGAATCAGGATTTCGCGATGTCGTTTTTATTACATCAGCCTATGGCCTTGGAGAGAATGTTGTTCAAGGCAACGTCAATCCCGACGAGTTTTATGTATTCAAAACAACGCTGGAAACAAAACACCGCCCCATTTTAAAGCGTCAATTAGGTGATAAAGCTCTTAAAATGATCTACAGCAACGATGCGTTAGCCGGCCACTCCACAAAAAATGTTGCGGTGACACCAGAAGAGCAGCGACGCTTTTCAATAACTGATAACGATGTTTTACAGCTTGCCCGATATGCGGTCACTATCGAAAAACATTATTCAGAATTAGCAGGTAAAGCACAACCATTGGATATTGAATGGGCGAAAGATGGTGAAACCGGCGATCTTTTTATCGTTCAAGCGAGACCTGAAACCGTTCAAGCAGAAAAAAATCTACAGATTCACGAAGACTTTAAACTGACTGAAGAAGGACGCTGCCTGATCACAGGAAAAAGCATCGGACACAAAATCGGAACAGGGCCAGTACGCATAATTGCAGAAGCGGCACAAATGCATGAAGTACAGCCTGGTGATGTGTTAGTTACCGATATAACCGACCCCGATTGGGAACCTGTTATGAAAATTGCGTCGGCAATTATCACCAACCGCGGCGGTCGAACTTGTCATGCAGCCATCGTAGCTCGTGAATTAGGTATTCCTGCGATTGTTGGCTGTGGCAATGCAACACAAGTGATAGAACCCGATGAAATGGTGACTGTCTCTTGTGCACAAGGTGACACTGGTTATGTTTATGAAGGGAAACTTGCATACCGTGTTAAACAACATGATCTCAGTAGTTTGCCTAAACCAAAAACCAAAGTCATGGTTAACCTTGGTAATCCCGAACATGCGTTTGATACAGCTAATCTACCAATAGATGGGGTTGGCTTGGCCCGATTGGAATTTATCATAAATAATACTATTCAGATTCATCCACGCGCATTATTAGATTACGACAAAGTACCTGAAGAAATACAAAAGAAAATAGATACGATCACTTCCGGCTATGCAGATAGAGTTTCATTCTATGTGGATCGTTTAGCTGAAGGGGTTGGGCATATTGCAGCTGCATTTTACCCCCGCCCAGTTATCGTACGCATGAGTGATTTCAAATCCAATGAATATGCTTCACTCATCGGCGGCGAACAATTTGAGATGAACGAAGAGAATCCCATGATCGGATTTCGAGGAGCATCCCGCTACCCATCTGAGCAATTTGCGGACTGTTTTGCGCTAGAGTGCGCCGCCATGAAAAAAGTTCGTGAAGAGATGGGGCTTCATAACGTTTCGTTGATGATCCCTTTTGTCCGAACAACGGATGAAGGAGTTAATGTTCTTAACACCATGGAACAGCATGGTTTAAAACGTGGCGAAAACAATTTAAAAATTTATCTCATGTGTGAGATTCCAGCCAACGCGCTGTTAGCAGATCAGTTTCTACAACACTTTGATGGCTTCTCCATTGGCTCCAACGATCTTACCCAGTTAACACTTGGCGTTGATAGAGATTCAGGCATTGTTCAGGATTTTGACGAGCGCAACGAAGCAGTATTGAAACTCATGGAAATGGCAATTTCAGCCTGTAACAAACAAGGCAAATATGTTGGCATTTGTGGCCAAGCCCCATCGGATTATCCAGAAATCACCCAGTGGTTGGTTAAACAGGGAATTGAATCCATTTCTCTCAACCGTGATGCGGTCATTCAAATGGTAGATGTTATCGTCGAGGCAGAGAAACAATCATAATAATATGGCTCACCTAATCCATACTAGGTGTCATTATTCGTCAAAAAACACCCTCACCAGAATATACGCAGAAAATTCAGTTAATCAGCAAAATAGCACCCAACTGAAATTTCTGCGTTAACTCAATCGATTAGCAATACTGTAATAAAGTTAATCTATTATTGTGTCCCGAAGATATGATGGGACGTAATTTGCATTTCTCGTAAAAAGCCCCATATATACACCACTAACCATCACGTAATTATTGCTTTAATATCATGACAAAAGACCAAGTACCCAGAAAACCCACTATTCTCATTATTCTCGACGGTTTTGGATGGCGTAACTCGCCCCAAGATAACGCAGTCATCGAAGCATCAACACCCAATTTAGATCACTACTTTCAAAACAGTCCGTTTACAACGCTACAAGCTTCGGGCGCTGCTGTAGGTCTCCCCGACGGCCAAATGGGGAACTCAGAAGTTGGCCATATGACAATGGGTTGCGGAAAAATTTTACGTCAAGATTTGGTAAGAATAAATCAAAGCATTGAAACCGGAAGCTTTTATCGAAACCCAACTCTATTAGACGCCGCTAAAGAGGCCAAAAGACAAGACCGGCCATTACACCTATTAGGTCTTGTTTCAGATGGTGGAGTACATAGCCACATTAATCACCTAAAAGCGATATTAACATTTTGCGGTGAACAAAAAATCAAACCTATGGTACATATGATTACCGATGGTAGAGACACGGCGCCCAAGTCGGCAATGATTTTTCTCGAACAATTAACGCCATACCTCAAACAATCACGAGGAGAAATCGCCTCTGTCAGCGGAAGATTTTATGGTATGGATAGAGACAAACGCTGGGATCGCGTTGAGAAAGCATGGAACACCATCTGCTTTGGAAAAGGTGAACAAGCTGAGTCAGCACAACAAGCGATAAGCAATGCATATGAAAAAGGAATTACGGATGAATTTATTCCACCAACCTATATAACTGGTGCAGAAACTATCGAAAAAAATGATCCTGTTGTATTCTTTAATTTCCGCAATGACCGCGCCAGACAATTAACCTACACACTAGCCGGAAAAGATTTCAAACCGTTTGATCGCGCAGACCATTCCGTAAGCCTCTATTGCCTGACTGAATATGACCCTCTACTTTCACTGCCTATCGCCTTTCCACCAGAATTTCCAGACACTAGCCTGGCAGAAATTGTTAGTGAAAATAATCTTCGACAACTGCATTGTGCTGAAACCGAAAAATACGCCCATGTAACATTCTTTTTTAATGGTGGAAGAGAAGCACCGTACCCAGGCGAAGAGAGACAAATGATACCCTCTCCCAATGTCACCACATATGATCTTGCACCCGAAATGGCCGCCAAGGAACTCACTGATGAAGTTTTACAGGCTGTTGAAAGTGAACAGTTTGGATTCATCGTAGTTAACTACGCCAATGGCGATATGGTTGGGCATACCGCAATTAGAGAAAGCATATTAACAGCTGTAGAAACACTGGATAGAGAAGTTGATCGCTTAATCAAGATTGCATCAGAACATGGCTATAGCATATTGCTCACGGCAGATCATGGCAACTGTGAAGAGATGGTCTCCGCTAGCCACGAGCCTCAAACACAACATACCAGCAACCCTGTTCCCTGCATAATAATTGATGATCGAGTAACAGAACTCAACGACAACTTAGGCTTAAGCCATATTGCACCAACAATCCTACAACTGATGGGATTGGAAGCAAACCTAAAGATGGAAAAAAAATCGATAATTGCCAATCACTTTTAATCGAACCCAACCGCTATTAGCATCACCAATAGCAGTTGAGTTGAGCATATCCTAGCCAAGTAAAACCAAGCCAGTAATAAATGAAATATGCAAACAAGTTGGCGAAAATAAACGCATTCGTGTTATCTGTCACTGTTTAGGCTCTATGAGCTTTGTTATGTCGCTTGCAGTAAAAGCCGTGAGTGGCGTAACAAGCTGCATATCTTATAGCATCGCCTTAACACCACGAGTTCCGACCTGCTCTAAATTCAAGATAACCGTATTCCCAACAACCTTAGAACAAATTTTGGATATTACTTACGCTCCCCGCACTGGTGTGAATATGCACGATTAACGCGCGTCGAAATGCTTTTCAAAATAGTCTCACTCTTTCATCGGGAATGCGATATACCCTCATGGCATATGCTAAGCTTAATGTAGGGAAGAGGCTAGCCTTGAGCTTTATCATCATTAAAACCTACATGAAGTCACTCATCAGCGCAGTGGTGATCTCTATGGTGTAGCGGAGATGAATTATCATCACGTTTCTAAAATGCTTAGTAAAGCGAACAGTGATACGGTTAAGATGTTTCCTGAAAACAATGCTTATCCTGTTCTACCTGATAATTACATGGATACGGCAAATGAAATTGAAACACCAATTCTATTTATGACAGGCAAAGATTTACGTAACGTTAGGGTATAATTAAAGCTTCCAAAGGTTAGCAAAATTATCATTGGTATAGGAGAACTATCATGCAAATCGATTTTCATCATGGCGTGACATACGTTGCCTCCCGCCTTGCGGGTTTAAATCACCACCAAGCAGAAATAGTCGCTTATAGCGCACAATATGTTGACGATGCAACCAATCATGGCGCTGTTAAATTTAAAAACGGTGCCATGTACAATCGAGTATCTTCTGCCCATAAGGTTCTCGACTATCGAAATTTTGATGAGTTAGCGAATCATCAGGTGTGGATTCCATTTCATTTTTTACCGGGTAATGGCGGCCTTGCAGCCGGACAGAACCCAGAAGGTTCGTTTGTTGAAAAACTCATTTGCCGACCCAACAGCTTTGTTGCACAGGATATGGTGGCGGAATGTATTAAACGACGACACCTTCCTTATTCACTCCATTTACTTGGCATTACCGCTCATGTATTCATGGATACATGGGCACACCAAGGCTTTGCAGGAGTAGTACACAAAGTTAATCGTGTCGAAGACATTTTTGACGACGAAGATAAAAAAGACAATCACATATGGGGCCGCCTGAAAAACTTTTTTGGCGATCAGATTAATGATAAAGCTTCTGGTTTTGTCAGCGGCGTTCAACCCCTAGGCCATGGCGCTGCACTTAGCCAACCAGACAAACCATTTTTAAAGTGGTCATATAAAGATGGGTTTGGTCGCACAGTTATTCGTGACAATCCCGTAGATTTTATTGAAGCTGCGGAACAGCTTTGTCGAGTGATTCGACGCTTTATCGCAGGCGACTCTCAAGCCGACGTTAAAGGCCTTCCTGATACGGACAAAGACAAAATTGAAACACTGATAAGAAATCTTAAAATGGAAGATGGCGATGAACGCCATGTAAAATGGCTAGAAGCAATTGAGAATGGTGAATTCAGTTTTGGTGCTGAAGAGCTTTCATATGTCGCCAAAGGAGAAGATTCCTGGAAGCATGTTGCAATTGGCACCGTTCGCGAAAAAGATATTGAATCAGAAGAATTTGACTACAAACCCGAGTTTCTACAAAGCAATTGGAAACATTTTCACGATGCATTACAACTGCATCGCTATTATGTTATTCACGATATTTTACCGAGATACGACATTAGTGTTGCCTAACTATTACATATTATAACGACTGATTATTCTAGGTTAAAACCTTATCGGTATTTCGAGATTTAAGACATTAACAGAATCATCATTTGGCTATATGGAAAAGAAAGTCTATCTCAAATAGAAAGGAATAATGGCAGGTGGGGCTTACATTAACTCGGATATTGAGAGAAATATCCGAGCCGTATCTTTAAGGGAAAATTACAACAGTTCGAGAACACTTTCAGGTGGTCGACCAATCGCAGCTTTCTTATCATCAACAACCACAATCGGCCGCTCAATAAGCCTTGGATTTTCATGCATCGCTTGAATTAATTGCTCACTGCTTAAGCTCTCGTCACTAAGATTGAGCGATTTATATTCATCTTCCCCTTTACGCATTAAATCTCTTGACTGCATACCAAGCAATTTCAATAGATGTTTGATTGTTTCTGTCGGCGGTGGTGTTTTTAAATATTCGACAATTGTAGGTGTTACTGCTTGCTCTTCAAGGAGTGCCAAGGTCTGGCGAGATTTGCTACAGCGCGGGTTGTGATAAATTGTGACGTTCAAGTGCTATTCTCCATTGTTATTTCGTTTGGATGAATTTTATCAATTCTACCAAACGACATAAACAATGAAGAATTTAAAATTAAATCTCCAACATAGAAACCTAGCCTACTAACGACATATAACTAGCAACGTAAAATATTGACACGCCGATGATCAAAGTACCCACAATTGCTTTCATGACTTCATCCTGAAACTATTTATTTTATTCTACAATCATTCGCCATTTCTCAAACAGCAATATGATTACCTTCTTACTTAAAAAGCAATGCGTTTTTAATCTAAATTCCCTGTCCGCTTGCGGCGGGCGCAACCCCAATGGTGCTTCATACCCCGCTGATGATATAAAATTGATTTGAAAACGCTATTCCAGATTTTAAAGGAGCGATTATTATGCCAAACTCTTAACCCATAATAAATACATGGGTATGAAATATTGAATATTTTTCTCCTGATAAAATAACCAAGGGATACTGGGGGCCTATTGAGGTTTCATGTTTAACACCACAACCAACTTTACTAACCAGTAGCACTATCAACCCCATGCAATATTAATGAGCATCACCCGACAAAAGCGCACCATCAGCACACACACTCAGCAGACATAATCAGCGACAACCTACACTACAGATTACAAAAACGACAAAACCCATTAAGCTGGCGCTTGTGCCCTACTGATTGTTTTGAATTCAGCTGGTTCAAGATGATGCCGATGTAACAATTTATAAAACTCTGTTCGATTACGGTTTGCTAAACGAGCTGCTTGTGTCACATTACCGCTGGTAAGCTGGAGTAGTTTAGTCAAGTAATCACGTTCAAAGCGTTTTTTCGCTTCTGTCAGAGGCATTATCTCGCCTGATTTTCCGCGCAACGCTTTTAACACTAGACGTGCAGGAATCACAGGTGTTGTTGTTAACGCAAAACTCTGCTCTACCACGTTCTTTAACTGCCTAACATTGCCGGGCCATTTTGCCGTCATTAACAATTCGAGTGCGTCTGGGGCAAAGGATTTAACTTTCTTACCTGTCTGCTCTGTGAGCTCTTTCAAAAAGTGCTTCGCCAAAAGCGGAATATCTTCACGTCGCTCGCAAAGATTAGGAATCTCCAAAGTCACTACATTTAAACGATAGTAGAGATCTTCACGGAAATTCCCTGTCTCCATCTCTTTATCGATATCGCAATGCGTAGCCGAAATAATTCTCACATCAACAGGAATGCTTTTTGTCGATCCCACTGGCCTCACTTGACGTTCTTGCAAAACCCGCAATAACTTCACTTGCAGATTGAGCGGCATATCGCCTATTTCATCGAGGAAAATTGTACCGGCATTCGCAGCTTGGAAAAGGCCATCATAATTCGCCGTTGCGCCGGTAAACGCACCTTTGGTATGCCCAAACAACTCAGATTCTAAAAGATTTTCAGGAATGGCTGCACAATTTACCGCTACAAAATTATTGTCGTGCCGAGTACTTGCATCATGTATGGCTTTAGCTAATAACTCTTTGCCTGTACCACTTTCACCGTGAATAAATACACTCGTATCACCTTTCGAAAGCAATTTCGCGTGGCCAAGCAACTCTTCCATATTACTGCTGCAAGTAATAATATCTCTACGCCATTGATCATCCTTTACGGTTGGCTCATCTTCAATGTAGGCACTGTTTATTGTTACCGCTTTTTCAATTTGTGCTAACAGTTGCTTACTATCAAACGGTTTGGCAAGAAATCCAAAAACACCTTGTTTCGTCGCTTCAACAGCTTCAGGGATTGTTCCGTGCGCGGTCATAATAATAACCGGAAGTGCAGAATTCACTTTATGTAATGCATTAAACAGCGCCATGCCATCCATTTCGCCCATGCGTAAGTCTGTCACTACAACCGCGGGTTTTACCAAAGAGACTTGCACCATAGCCTTCTCACCACTATCGACAGCCACCACATTATAACCCGATGCTTTCAACCGCATTGATAGGAGTTTTAAAATATCTAAATCATCATCGACTATTAGTACTGTTTTCTTTTCCATCTATTCACCTTCTTAAAATCTAAACTCCCTGGCCATTTGCAACAAACACAAACCCAATGGGATATCCAAAGTTAGGAAACAAAGTTCCCTGCTTTGGTCGTTAGCAGGGTGCACACCCCACTGGCGATATAAAATTAATTTCCAGTTTACTTTTATTTCTTATCCCGGAATTGAAATAACTATCTATTCACGCGCATGAATACTATCTTCAATCGACTTCAGCGCATTTATTTGGTTTCTTAAATTTGCAACTTCTTTATCTGCCTGATCTTGCTTAACAGCTAACTGGGCCAACTTGCGCTTCGCATTAGCATTGTTCACTAACACCCCATAAAGCACTTGTGCGAGATTAACCAGGTCTTTATCTTCCGACTTCATGCCAGTGTTATTAAATCTGGATAGCGCTCTAAACGCCTCCTTTTCGCGACCACTCTCCTGCATTAGCACTAACACGTAGTGCAATGTGTTAAAGAGCGATTTATCTGCTTTGTAGATACTACGTACAGCTTTTAGTGCTCGCTTTCTCTCCTTTTTCGGCGTGCCCACATACTCGTTTAAGTTAAAAAAGAGTTGCGAAATTTGATTTTGATTAATCTCTTCTCCACGACGAACGCGATACAACGTATCATTAATATTGACCACTTCAGTCATCGTTTTATATTGCTCAACGGTTAAATAACTTTCATCCCGCTTTAACCAATCTTTCATCGGGCAGGCCGTTAAAGCAAAAACAGATATTACAATTATAACGATTCGGGGCACTACACCGCCCATGCAAACTCCTTTTCTGTCTCATCCATTGGCCAGGTCACTCTAAAGTGGGCCCCTACCGAATTGTCGTCATATATGACTTCTATTTTCCCGTTTTGTGCCTCAACAAATTCTTTTACAATGGATAATCCTAATCCACTGCCTTGAATATAACCAGTTTCAGGTGGTTTGCCGGAATAAAAGGCATTAAATATCTTATCACTATCATCTTGGCAAATACCTGGACCGGAATCTTTGACATCAAGAACGAGATTTTCTCCCTGACGACAGAGGCCAATATTTATCACACCTTCATCTGGTGTAAATTTAATCGCATTTGAGAGTAGATTATCAAGAACAACGCGAAATTGCTCTTCATCCGCACGAATCGCCAAATCCTCACATCTTGCTTTAATACGAATTTTCTTGGCAATCAACACCCCTTTTTGATCAGCAACAACATTCGATATTACTTTTTTAGTTTTTATGGTGGTATAAGCTGTTTTAACCTTCTCATCATTTGGCATATTAAAGTTGAGTAGCTTTTCAATCATTTTCTGCAAACTAATACTATTGCTTTTGAGTATATCAGCCACTTCTCGCTGATGTTCATTGAGTGAGCCTGTTACGCCTTCCGACATTAGCTCAGCACCTTCGCGAATGGAGGTTAAAGGTGTTTTCAATTCGTGGGAAACATATTGCAAGAATTTTACTTTTTTATCTTCAAGGTATTTCAGGCGCTGGCGTAACCAATTCAATCGATCTCCCAAAACTTCGATATCGCGAGGACCTGATACTTGAATTTCATTCTCAAACTCACCGTCTCCCAGATTGCGAATAGCCATATCAATCTGCTTCATGGGTTTCGCCAACAGATAAGTAAAAACCAAAATAAAGATCAGACTGGTCGGTATCAACATCATGGTCTCCCAAAACATGAAGTTGTTAGCCTTATCCGATAAATTATTCATAATCTCCATTTCGCTTTCGGTCGCAAGATTACTGTTATCCAGCATTACTTTAGCAACCTCTGTCATGGCGATAAAATCTTGCGGATCTAAGTCTACTGATTTTTCATCGTCTATTTTTTGTACTAGACGATCATGAAGTGTTGTGACTAACGAGGTCAGTGTAGAAAGGTTTTCTTTTAAACGTTCATCCAAAGTTACCTGACGTAACTCTTCAGCCGTTTGCAAATAGTTATTGTGGCGATCAAAGTAGGTATCGAGCAGTGAGTTATTGCCCAAGATAAAATATTGACGAACATTACGCTCCATCGCTGTCGCCTGCTCTACCAATATTCGGCTAAGTTGTGTCGACTTTACTGCTCGATAAACCGCCTCTTGGCTTTGATCGGTTAATTTATCAACATAATAAACCCCGGTAAACACCGCAGCAACCAATGGGATGGCAACAAAAATGAATCCGATCAAAATGAGGCTATAAAACGACTTTAGATAAGCGACAATGTTCTTTCCACGACTCACTAGCAACAACCTCTTGTTTTGGTGGGTTCTATTACATTTTTCTGAACCAGTATTACATGGCTTTCGGGAGTAAACATTCTATCGGGTTTGTCATGCACCATAAACTACCGGGGGATTTTAGGGTCTGTTGGTGTTCCGTTTTCAGCAATCCCTAGTTTAACACTGATGTTTTTATCAACGATAGGGCTGATGTAACATTTTCACGACATGGGCATCTATGCGATGTAAAAGGAGGCATTATGCGCATTAATTACCGAGTGATTCTATCTGTTATTGTTGTTGTTTTTCTCGCCGCTTGTGAAAACGATTCAGTAAAAAATAGTGAAAATGCGCTATCAGGAAAACTGGTCGTTACTGGCTCCAGCACGATCGCGCCTTTAGCCTCCGAACTCGCACTAAATTTTGAGCGCTTACATCCTTCGGTAAAAATTGATGTGCAGACTGGCGGCTCTTCACGTGGCATTACTGATGTTCGACGAAGCATTTCGCATATAGGCATGGTTTCCAGAAAACTGAAAGATTCAGAAGTCGACATTATCGGCCATACATTGGCAAAAGATGGTGTAAGTATAATCGTTCATAAAGAAAATCCAATTTCGTCACTTAGCTCAGAACAAGTAAAAGCAATCTTCAGTGGTAAGACGAATAGCTGGCAATCTTTTAATGGCAGCGGCGAAAAAATCACCGTTATCAATAAAGCCGAAGGCCGTTCTACACTCGAAGTATTCCTCCATTTCTTTAAGCTCGATAACCGGGAAATCAAACCTGACATCATCATTGGTGACAACGAACAAGGCATAAAACTGGTTGCCAATAACAAACATGCAATTGCTTATGTTTCTATTGGTACCGCAGAGTACAGCGCCCAACATGGCGTAGCAATCAAAACAGTTGGCTTAAATAATATTGAAGCATCCACCGCAAATCTAATCAATGGAAGTTTTCCGTTAAGCCGTGAACTTAATTTTATTACTCAAGACAAAGTATCAGACCTTGCAAAAGCCTTTCTTGATTATTCGCTCTCCGCTGCGGCTCATAAAACCATAAAGGAATTTGGTTTTGTCCCTTTTAACGCGCCGTAAACAACGAGATCAATTACTGCATTTAACGTTGAAACTCTCCGCACTGGTTTCAATAATAAGTCTGTTTGCTATTATTTTGTTTCTGCTTGTTGAATCCTGGCCAATGATTGAAAGCACAGCGATCAGCCAATATTTTTTTGCAGAGAGCTGGCATCCAACAAATGGTGAATTCTTATTATTACCCATGATTGTTGGCAGCTTGCTTATTATGGCTGGCGCAATGCTGCTCTCTATTCCCATCGGTATATTCACAGCCATACTATGGCAATTTTATGCGCCTCGTTGGTTTTCAACACTACTTGAACGAATGGTAGAAGTACTATCTGGTATACCTTCTGTGGTTTACGGATTTTGGGGAATCGTGGTTATTGTGCCACTACTTGCTGTTTATCAAGCACCAGGCACAAGTTTACTGGCCGGTATTATTGTTCTCACACTTATTGTACTCCCCACCATTACTCTTGTTGCCAATAGTACTTTTCAACAGATTGATAAGCACTATATCCAAAACGCGATTGCACTTGGCCTATCTCGTTTTACGATTATTCGTCATGTCATTTTCCCACAAGCAAAACGAGGGCTACTCACGGGGGTTATTCTTCAAGCAGGTAGAGCCATAGGGGAAACACTCGCGGTACTGATGGTTTGTGGCAACGTGGTTCAACTTCCAGGATCAATTTTTGAACCTGTGCGAACCTTAACAAGCAATATTGCATTGGAGATGGCCTATGCGATGGATATGCACCGTTCCGCGTTGTTCTTAAGTGGGCTAATGTTAATGCTTGTTGTATTATCACTTGTTCTCATTAGTGAAAAGTTAAAACAGCAAGGCAATAACTTGTGATTCACCTCCCGAGCGACCACTCCCTTGCTGACCGTCTATTAAAGTTTACTAGTTGGTTCTGTGGCTTATTGCTGTTCACTTTTTTTATCTATCTATTTTTTGATATTGCCAGCCGAGGCTTTTCTCATATTAGTTTTGAATTTTTAACTGATCCACCAATCAGTGCTGGCCGCGCCGGTGGAATTGCACCCATGCTTGTTTCAACACTGTTATTGTTAGCACTTTGCCTGCTTATCTCTCTACCTATTGGCATAGCAAGCGCTATTTATCTGGCAGAATATACTAATGAACAGCAGTGGTTTGCCCGCATAATTCAAACGAACTTAAATGTAATTGCTGGTGTTCCTTCTATTGTGATGGGGCTTTTTGGTTATGCCTTTTTTGTTGTAGCACTTGGATTAGGCTTTTCCATAATCGCCGGTTCATTAACTCTCGCTTGTATGATCTTACCGTTGCTCATTCGCAATATCGAAAACAGTTTACGCAATATTCCGAACGAATATCGTATCAATGCCACTGCGCTTGGCTTATCCAAGTTCAGAACAATTTTTCAAATTCTTTTACCTATGGCTGCAAGGGGAATTCTACTCGCTGTTATTTTAAGTATTGGCAGAGCAATGGCTGAAACCGCCGCGCTACTCTACACTTCCGGCTATGTTACGCGAATGCCTGAGTCCATTCTCGATTCAGGGAGAAGTTTAAGTGTGCATATTTTTGATCTCTCCATGAATGTTCCAGGCGGAGAGCAAAACGCCTATTCGAGCGCATTCACATTAATTGTTATGCTGTTAATTATTAATCTCATCACTCTGGGGTTATCCCGCACGATCCACAAAAGGAGTGTTTAGTGAACACTAGCACAACGCAAGCCCACCTAAAAGCTGTCCCTGAAAATTACACCGCTGCGCCAGGCGTTGATAAACTTCCTGCACTAATTAACATTGAAAACTTCAGTCTAAGTTATGACAAGCAGCCCGTTCTTGAATCGCTTTCACTACCCGTCTATAAAAATCATATCAACACCCTGATCGGCCCTTCAGGGTGTGGAAAAAGCAGTTTATTGAATTCTATTATTCGATTAACCGACTATCATGACAATGCAAAGCTTGAAGGCAGCATTAATATAGAAGGAAAAAACATCCTCGAAACTTCCACAGATCTCCTATCACTCAGACAAAATATTGGAATGGTTTTCCAAAAACCGATGCCTTTCCCTATGTCAATCAGGAAAAATTTTGAGCTTCCATTAAAAGAGCAAGGCGTAAAAAAACGAGATGAGTTAGACAGTAAAATTGAAACCGCGTTAAAAGATGTCGGACTCTGGGATGAAGTTAGTTCACGTTTAGATAAATCGGCTGTTCAACTATCTGGCGGACAACAACAGAGACTCTGCATTGCAAGAGCCTTAGCCCTACAACCTAAAGCCTTGTTAATGGACGAACCATGCAGTGCCTTGGACCCTATTGCCACAAAAACCATTGAAGAATTGATACTCAAACTCAAAGGAAAATACACAATTTTGATCGTGACCCATAATCTCTCTCAAGCAAAACGCATTGCCGATTACGTTGCATTTATGTGGTATCATCAAGGTCGCGGAAAGATGATCGAACACAATCATGCGGATGTTATTTTTAATAATCCATCAAATCCGACAACACTGGCTTATGTTCAAGGTTTAACCGAATAAATCGAAAATAGCTTGAGAATACTACATTTAAGCGATTGCCATTTACACGACTCGAAAACTGAGATCAAAGCAGGCTATAACACTTATAAAAGTTTGCAATCAGTAATCAATCTCGCACTTGAATCAAAACAAGAATTCGATATAGCAATTATCAGCGGGGATATCTGCCAAACCCCTTCAGCAGCTAGCTACGCGCTATTTGAACAACTTATTTCTCAGCTAGAGATTCCTTTTTTAGCCGTGCCCGGCAACCATGACAATCCGGCTCTGTTAAAAACAGTGGCTCCCCATTGCCCGGATGAACTTGCCACATCGACAATTATCAAAAATACATATTTTTTATTAATCAATAGCCAGGTTATTAATCAAGAGTATGGCGAGGTTTGTGAAAATGATTTACAACATATTGAAACTTTATTAGAACAACACCGCACACTAGTAACCGTTGTCATCATCCATCACCCACCCGTTTTAACTGGCTCATTATGGATGGATAAAATAGGTCTGCGCAATAAATCAACGTTTATTGAAACGCTGACACGTTTTTCCAATGTTAAAACTGTGCTACTTGGCCACGTTCATCAAGAAATCGATCAGCAGTATGCACAATTGAGAATATTGGGAACTCCATCAACCTGTTACCAGTTTAAACCTAATTCTGAATCTGTCGATTATGACACTAAGAGACCGGGGTTTCGTTATATTCATCTTGACGCTTCTGGTGAAGTTAAAACATCAGTAAAACGAATTGATCATGTGTAAAATAAGTTGTTTCTTATCTAATTACTTTTAACTATGTTTGAAATCCGCAAAACACCATTAATCAATTATATTTTCCCCGCGGTTATCACGCTCATCGCAATCAGCATTACATTTATCGGAGATAGTTTATCCGACATTCTTCAGTATGATTCCAAAGCAATTGCTGATGGTGAATATTGGCGAATATTTACCGCGCATATTGTACACCTCGGCTGGTCTCACCTCTGGTTAAACCTGGCGGGCTTAGTTTTGATTTTTCTGTTCTTTTCCAACTGCGTGCCTAACCATTTCTGGTGGACATCATTTTTTATTTGCGGATTAGGAATCAGCATTCTCGTCTACTTTCTCAATCCAGAAATTCGGTGGTATGTAGGGCTTTCAGGTGTTTTACACGGCTTATTTGTGTTGGCAGGCATTATGGATATCCGTGTACGAAAATGGGAAGGGATATTTTTTACTGCCGTTATTCTCGGCAAAGTTATCTACGAACAAATCTCTGGACCATTACCAGGTTCGGAAGAAGCTGCAGGAGGGCCAGTGCTAGTGGATGCCCACTTCTACGGAGCACTTATTGGAGTTGGTTTGGGGGTTTTCCTTTTTATGAGAACTTCGCAAAAAGCAAAATAGCGTTACGTTTTAGTGTTAGTTTTATTTGTCTCGCTCAATCTCGACGCCAAAATTTTTGCAACATTACGCATTATCACATAACCTAATCTTGGGTGTTTTTTAACCATCTCATGAAGTATTTCGGAATAGAGTTGCAGTAACACGGAATCTTGTGCCATCACCGCTGACGCTGTTCTTGGTATACTTTTAACCAATCCGATTTCACCGAGAATCTCACCGGCTTTCATCACATGCACAGTTCCAACACCATCAACATTGATATCAATTTCGCCGCTGAGCAAAATGAACATGCTTGAACCATCATCACCTTGATTAAATAGTACATCACCTTTTCGAGCGGCGGTGCTACTGCACATTGCCAGAACTAGCTTATATTCGTCATCCTGGAGCCCTTGTAAAACAGGTATTTTTTTTAAGATTTTAACCGCTTTTGCTCTCGCTGCGACTTTACCAGTGACGCCCACTAAGAAAGCTCCTTATTCCATTAGGGTGATTCAGAATTAGAGATCGGCAAAAAAAGGGGGAAACTGAAGGTTTATCGAAAAGAGAGATAAGCAATATCTAAAAAATAAAAAGCGCAGAGTCATGGCCTTGCTATTGTCACCAATAACAAGGCCGATTGGCACAGCAATCTAATTCTGGTTATGAAGATCCATCACTTCATTATCACCAAGGTTTTGTGAGCGTTTGGCTTTATCGTTACGTCTTTTCTGAATAGAATCGAGATATGCCTGATCAATATCGCCAGTAACATATTCGCCGTTAAAACAAGATGCATCAAATCGCTGCACACCCAACTTATTTTTGTGCATAGTTGCTTCAATCATGTCATCAATATCTTGATAGACCAACCAATCGGCACCAATAGCTTTAGCGATTTCAGCATCATCCCGATTGTGCCCAATCAGCTCTTCAGGTGAAGGCATATCTATCCCATATACATTGGGAAATCTCACTGGCGGAGCAGCAGAGGCAAAATAGACGTTTCTTGCGCCACTTTCGCGTGCCATTTGAATAATCTGCTTTGAGGTTGTACCGCGTACAATGGAATCATCAACTAACAGGATATTTTTATCTTTAAACTCAAGGTCAATCGCATTCAATTTTTGTCGAACCGATTTTTTGCGCTGCTTTTGCCCCGGCATAATAAATGTTCTGCCGATGTAACGGTTTTTAATAAATCCTTCCCGATATTTAACCCCTAAAGTATTGGCGAGTTGCAGTGCTGAAGTTCGACTGGTATCGGGAATGGGAATAACCACATCAATATCGTGATCTGGACGGGCAGTTAAAATTTTAGTAGCTAGCGCATCCCCCATGCGTAACCTCGCCTTATAGACTGAAATTCCATCAATGATTGAATCAGGACGCGCAAAATAAACATATTCAAATATACATGGCGAGTGAACCGTATTTTCAGCACACTGCTTCAACGTTAAAGAGCCGTCGACACCGATAACTGCCGCTTCTCCAGGCGCAAGATCCCGTACATAATCAAAACCAAGCGCATCGATCGCAACGCTTTCAGATGCCAACATATACTCAGTGCCATTACTAGTTTCACGCTTGCCTAAAGCAATTGGACGAATGCCATGGGGATCACGAAATCCAACAATGCCATAATCAGTTATCATCGCAACAACGGCATATGCACCTTTACAACGACGATGCACTGCAGCCACTGCTTCAAAAACCTGCTCTGGATCAATTTTTAATTTACCAACACGCTGTAACTCATGTGCAAAAATATTGAGCAACACTTCTGAGTCGGAGTCAGTATTAATATGGCGAAAATCTTCTTGATACAACTCATGCATCAATAACTCTGTATTCGTCAGGTTGCCGTTGTGAGCGAGGGAAATGCCATATGGGGAATTAACATAAAACGGTTGCGCTTCTGATGAAGAAGAGCTACCAGCAGTAGGATATCGCACGTGACCGATTCCCATCTTGCCACTTAAACGATACATATGGCGTCGGTGAAAAACATCACGAACCAAGCCGTTTGCTTTTCGAAGATTTAAACGGCCGTTGTGGCATGTCACTATGCCCGCAGCATCTTGTCCGCGATGCTGTAAAACCGTCAAGGCATCATAAATCGACTGATTAACATCAGAATTGGCAACTATACCTACCACACCACACATTTATAAATTCTCCGAGCTATACAGCTTTCTGGGCAACAAAAAAGCGAGATTTTACATGACAATCGGGAAATGCAAAAAGTTTATCGGTTGTTTTTTTTATTTCTTATCCAAAAGTAACTATTCAGTACATTTGGATTTTACTTCGGAACAATACGAAAGAGATGACAAAGGATAGGCTGGTCAATTAATCGCCGCTCACTCATCAAGTGCAAATTGAGTGGCAATATCCTTAGGAAAATTACCCTGCAACCAACTAGCCAGTGGGCTGAAATGTTCGAGGAACACCGACTCCTGCCAAAACTTCTCTTGAGGTAATGTAGTTACCCCAACTACCAGCACTATAACAGAAATAATAACACCACCACGAGCCAAACCGAACACCACACCGATCATTCGATCAGTACCACTAAAACCAGTCTTTTTCACTAACTGCCCAACAAGGTGGTTAATGAGAGAAAGTACAATGAGAGTTGCCAGGAACAGTCCGATAAATGCTACCAACACGCGCACAGCTTCATTCATAATTTGGCTAGCAAGTAAAACCGACGCATTCGGTGTAAAACTGATAGCAATCCACACCGCACCAATCCAGGCAACTAGAGAGAGTATTTCTCGCACAAATCCACGTAAAAAGCTTATTCCTGTAGAAATAAGGAGAATAGCTAGAATAAATATATCAATCGAGTTCATAAATTTTAGAAGTGAATTTTGTCAACAACAGCCATATTACTTTACTGCATCAAATAATGTGCCTGAACTAACCCAAAGTTCCTTTTAAGTTCACGCATCCATTCACCACAAACATTTAAAAACACTCAATGCGGGATATTTTCAGTTAAGGTTCTATTCGACTAAAATTGTATCAAAATTTCGTTTTATTCTGAAGCAAATTACACTCTGTTTTAGTAGAAGCTGATTGCAACGTAATGTATTCCGACAAACAAATGCCTATCTACGCCGAACTATCAAACCTTTTAAAGAAAACTCATTTTCTAATATCTTTTGAATTTCTACGATACGTGATTTCCGTAACTCAGGGCCTACACGTACACGCCAAACGCTGCCACTGGAATTTTTTTGCTCATCAATATGGGAAACAAAACCTCTCTTTCTGATTCTATCTCTTAACTTAATTGCGTTATTCTTATCTTTAAAACTCGCCATCTGCAAAACCCAGGTGTGAGTAATTTTTTCCGAACTTGAGGGTGGTGTCGATTTGTGAGTTGGTGGCGCTGCCTCTTGAGTTGTTGTAACCTTGGGCTCGACATCAGGAGTCGGTTCTTCAACTACCTCTACCCGTCCAACGGCTTCATCAAACTCTTTTATAATTTGTTCAGTATACTCTTTTGTTTTTGAATTACCTTTCTCTTCAAACTTCCCCGTTTCTTCATTTAACTGAAAGACGATTGTCGAGATCTCCCCAGGGATTTCAGGAATAGGAGATTCCTCAATAGCACCAGGATTAATTCTATCAGTCTCCAAGAATAAAGGAATAAAGATAATCCCCAAAGAGATTAGGACAATAGCGCCCACAATTCTTTGCGTTAGGGTGTGATTTTTCTGTTCAAATTCCATGATCAATAAGCGGCAATGCTTCTGCGATAGTGTAAAACGAACCTAAAATAATTAACTTGTCATGTTTTTCCAATTGCTTTCGTGCAACGCGGACTGCATCACTCACAGTCTCATAGCTAAAGATAAGTTTAGCAGGTATATCTTGCTTTAACACAATATCCTGCAAATCGTCAGAGGACAGCCCGCGCTCCACATTAAGCCCGGCAATATGCCAAAAATCGACAGCAGGTTTTAGCGCTTCCACAACGTCAACTACTGCTTTGTCAGACAACATCGCCAGCACAAGATGATGATCTCCAATTTTATGTAAGTTCTGTAAATTTTTCACAAAGGCTCGAACACCATGTGGGTTATGTGCCACATCAAGAATAATTACAGTCTCATCTTCTTGCTGAACAACTTGAAATCTTCCTGGCAACTGACACTGCCCGAGACCGACTCTTATGTGGCTCATGCTAAGTGGTATTTCTTCAGAAAGCAGTTCCGTTACCATCAATGCAGTAGATGCATTAAGATATTGATGTTCGCCTTTTAAACCAGGATGAGGTAGCGCAAACCGCTTATTGTTTTGACTCCACCATTGCCAAACCGCACCGGCATTGTTGTAACCAAATGCATGCCCTACTTGATGCAATTCAATCTCTTGTTCATTAACGAGAGTTTGTAGATTAGCGGGTGATTCTGCATCGGCAAAAACCAACGGTTTTCCAGAACGCCCTATGCCAAACTTTTCGAAAGCGATCTCTTCCCGAGTCGAACCTAACCATGATTCATGATCTAACTGAACATTAGTAACAACACTCACATCAGGCTCAGCAAGATTCACTGCATCTAACCTTCCACCCAAGCCAACTTCGAGAATGGCAATATCCAATTGCTCACATTGAAAAATATCAAACGCGGCTAAGGTTCCAAACTCAAAATAGGTTATGGACGTTTCCTGCCGAGCATTTTCAACATGCTCAAAAGCCTGACACAAGATCTCATCTGAAACAGGTTCGCCGTTGAGACGAATACGTTCATTGTAATTAAGAAGATGAGGTGAGGTATATAAGCCAACACGATAACCAGCAGCGACATAAATAGCTTCGAGAAAGGCAGTGGTCGACCCTTTACCGTTAGTGCCGCCAACAATGATAGCTTTCTTGGCTAGCGCTTGAGTAATAAGACGATCATAGACAGCCCTAATACGATCTAATCCCATGTCGATTGACCGGTTATGGATTTGAGATTGCCAATCCAACCAATCGGAGACAGTGGAAAACTTCATTTATTGGTCAATCAAACGAGTTTTAATTAGATTTATTCTGCAGCATTTTCAAAAGATGAACGAGTTTAGTTCTCATTTCTCCACGGTTTACAATCATGTCGACTGCACCATGCTCTAATAAAAATTCACTGCGTTGAAAACCTTTTGGCAGTTTTTCACGTACTGTCTGCTCGATAACACGAGGCCCAGCAAAACCAATGAGTGCTTTCGGCTCTGCAACGTTAATATCACCCAACATCGCCAGACTCGCTGATACACCACCCATTGTTGGATCAGTCATCACCGAGATGAAAGGGGTACCCTGCTCACTCATCTTTGCCAATACAGCACTGGTTTTAGCCATCTGCATAAGCGAAAAAAGTGACTCTTGCATTCGCGCACCACCACTAGCAGAAAAACAAACCAACGGTATATTTTCCTCCAAAGCCACATTAGCAGCACGAACAAATCGTTCACCAACAACCGATCCCATGGAACCTCCCATGTAGCGGAATTCAAATGCAGCAGCAACCAAAGGCAAACCTTCAACCTGCCCTTTCATAGCAATCAGCGCATCTTTTTCATTGGTTGCTTTTTGTGCTTGAGTAATGCGATCTTTATATTTTTTGCTATCTTTAAATTTGAGCATATCTTCAGGTTCAAGATTTTCACCAATCTCTACTCTTGGCTCAGCGTCTAAGAAAACATCTAAACGACGGCGAGCACCAATACGCATATGAAGATTACACTTAGGGCAAACATCTAAATTTCTTTCTAATTCAGAACGAAATAGCGTTGCGCTACAATTTGTACATTTAGTCCACAAACCTTCAGGCACAGCACCTTTGGTTTCGGTGCGAATACGTTGTGGAATAATTTTTTCAAACCAGCTCATGTTAATTTCCTAGATATTATCTATGGCAGTTCGTATTTCACGAAGAAAACTGCTTATCTCACTAATAATTTTTTCTTGGTTGTCTTTATTCGCTGCAATGCGTTTAACCACTGCACTGCCAACCACAACCCCATCAGATATCTTTGCAATAGTGGCTGCTGATTCCGCGTCATTAATACCAAAACCTACACCAATCGGTAGATCTGTATGTTTACGTAGTTGCGCCAATTTGTTTGATACTGCTTCGGTGTCTATGGTTTTAACACCGGTTACACCTTTTAATGAAACGTAGTAGATGAAACCACTACTGTTCTCTGCAATTATTTTAAACCGCTCTACAGTACTGTCGGGTGAAACTAAAAATACCGCATCCAAATCTTTTTCTTTAAAAATTGGCAATACATCTTTTGCTTCTTCTGGCGGCATATCAACTGTTAACACGCCGTCAACACCAGCTTTATTTGCGCGCTCAGCAAAGGTTTCGTATCCCATAATTTCCACAGGATTCAAATAGCCCATTAATACGACTGGTGTTTCGTCATCTTGTTCACGAAACTGTTTCACCATTCCCAACACATCAGATAGTGAAACATTGTGTTTCAGTGCTCTTTCACAAGCCAGTTGAATAACAGGTCCATCAGCCATAGGATCAGAAAACGGAATACCAAGCTCTAAGACATCAGCACCCGCGTCTACCATGGCGTGCATCAATGGAACAGTCACATTAGGCGAAGAGTCACCAGCTGTAACATAGGGGATTAATGCTTTTTTATTTTCTGCTTTCAGCGCAGCAAATTTTGTTGCTAGTCGGCTCATACTTTAATGCCCTCCAGCGCTGCAATGGTATGGATATCTTTATCGCCGCGACCGGATAAGTTAACTAATATATTTTTGTCTTTACCTAACTCTTTTGCCAATTTCGCGGCATGCGCTAATGCATGACTTGATTCTAACGCAGGAATAATCCCTTCGATTTTGGTCAAAGCGTGGAAAGCATCCAAGGCCTCTGTATCTGTCGCAGCCACATAATTTGCACGACCAATATCCTTTAACCACGCATGTTCGGGGCCGACACCAGGATAATCAAGCCCCGCAGAAATTGAATGAGTTTCAATAATCTGTCCGTTCTCGTCCGTCATTAAATAAGTTCTGTTGCCGTGCAATACGCCAGGCTTGCCAGCACATAAAGGTGCTGCGTGTCGATCAGTATCAACCCCATCACCACCGCCTTCAACACCGTAGATGGCAACATCTTTGTCATTTAGGAAAGGATGGAAAAGACCAATCGCGTTCGAGCCACCACCCACACAAGCAACAAGGGCATCTGGTAACCGCCCCGTTTTATCTAACATTTGCTGACGCGCTTCGCGACCAATTACAGTTTGGAAATCGCGAACCATCGCAGGATAAGGATGAGGACCAGCAACCGTGCCGATAATGTAGAAAGTATTATCGACATTCGTCACCCAATCACGCATGGCTTCATTCAAGGCATCTTTTAATGTTTTAGAACCAGATGTCACAGGAACAACTTCGGCACCTAACAATTTCATGCGATAGACATTAGCCGCTTGACGCTGTACATCAACCTCGCCCATGTAAACCACACACTCTAAACCTAAACGCGCAGCAACGGTTGCACTTGCTACACCGTGTTGACCGGCACCCGTCTCAGCAATGATTCGGGTTTTACCCATGCGTTTGGCAAGCAGAGCTTGGCCAATAGTATTGTTTACCTTATGCGCACCGGTATGATTTAAATCTTCACGTTTTAAGTAGATGTTCGCGCCGCCCAACTCTTTGGACCAACGCTCAGCAAAATAGACAGGTGAAGGACGACCCACATAATCGGCCAAATCCGCGTCCAGTTCTGCAATAAATTCGGGATCTTCTTTTAATCTCTCATAAGTAACCCGCAACTCTTCTACGGGAGCCATTAATGTTTCTGCGAAAAAGCGACCTCCAAATATTCCGAAATGCCCATTTTCATCCGGCATTTCTGGTAGGTCATTCTGCTGAACTGTCACCTTGTTGTACACCTCGAACAAATTTTGCCATTTTATCCTGGTCTTTCACGCCTTTCGACGCCTCAACCCCGCTACTTACATCTACCGCGTATGGTTGCACCTGCACCACCGCACTCATCACATTCTCAACTGTCAGACCGCCCGCCAATATTAACGGTTTATCGATGCCGCTAGGAACAGACTTCCAATTGAAAGCATGTCCACTACCGCCCGACTCACCTTTCGCGTGACTATCCAGCAAAAAACCCACAGCATCAGCGTGCTCGTTTGCGTAAACAACCGGATCAACACCACCACCCATAGGAATCGCTTTGATATAAGGAAGGCCAAAACTCGAACAATATTGAGGTGACTCATCACCATGGAATTGTAACAAATTTAAGGGGACTGCTTGCAGAATTTCTATCACTTCTTGCTCAGGGTTGTTCATAAATAAACCAACCGTTTGCACAAAGGGTGACATTTGAGAAATGATTGTCGCCGCTCGATCAGAATCCACCCATCGAGGGCTACTTTTTACGAAGACGAAGCCTAATGCATCGACACCGAGATTAGTTGCTTTTTGAGCATCTCGTAAGCGGGTGATGCCGCATATCTTGATGCGGGTGCGAACTGTTTTTTTCATTTTGAAAGTTAAAGTGGAGCGAAAACCGACGCTTAAGTTAGCAGATTATGGAAGAACAAGATAGTATTTGACCGACGAGAAAGCACTCAAACAAGTATGGAGAATCAGTTGAGCTTCGATTGCATCAACCTCTGTAAAATTTGCAGAAATCCACTTTCAGACATGCTGAACTATTCAACAACTATCTCGTATAGCATCGCTGTAGGAATACATTCCTTACCACAAACGGGCCACAGGGTCACCCATTAGCCAACCCCCTGTCAACAGACAATAGTAATTTGATAGTACAAAATCTTTTCTTTGTGCTATTAAATTATTATTCATTATCTTGAATATTTTAAAGTTAAACACTGCTACACAC
>Ga0316204_10003695_pt1 | contig 29712 bp, 22 predicted proteins | sample 6monrhotite_MG_2_FD_205661 | JGI IMG/M metagenome (GOLD analysis project Ga0316204, IMG submission 205661) | Microbial mat bacterial communities from mineral coupon in-situ incubated in ocean water Damariscotta River, Maine, United States -... | ecosystem: Environmental > Aquatic > Marine >...
TCTCGCGTGTGGCGCTGGGACGTCGCGTTCCTCAAAGAGGCCTCTTCGCAGTTGGCGCGCGCCGTGCGGCGTGTGCAAGCCGCTCGGAGCCGCTCTGGAAGAGGAGGAAGGTGGGGGCTTAGCGAGAGGGTGGGGATGCGGCGCGGTCTGGTGGATCAATGGGGGGGCACGGGGGGGGCTCGACCCCTCGCGGCGCCAGCCAGTAGAAGAGCAGAAGACCTGGGGAGGGCTTCAGAGGCAGCGACTCAGGAGCGCTGAAGTACGACCGGGGCTACCCCAGGACGGCGTTCAGGTGCTCGAACAGCCGGTCGGCGACCTCGGCCTGCGGCGGATCTTCGCCCAGCTCCTCAGCCATGGAGGTCATGATCCCAGCGCCGAAACCGCAGGGGTTGATGCGCTGGAAGTAGCTCAGATCCGGCGCCACATTGAGCGCCAGCCCGTGCCAGGTCACCCATCGCCGCACCGCGACCCCGATAGAGCAGATCTTACGCCCGCCCACCCAGGCCCCGGTGTTGCGCTCGTCTCGCACCGCGTCCAGCCCGTAGCCCCTGCAAGTGCGGATGGCCGCCTCCTCCAGGTTCTTCAGATGAGCGTGAATGTCCCGACGCTCCTCAGGCAGGGCGACGATGGGGTAGACCACGATCTGCCCTGGCCCGTGCCAGGTCACGTCCCCGCCGCGCTCGACCTGAACGACGGGCACCCCGGCGGGGGCCAGCACGTTGTCGGCGGCGCCGCGTCGGCGCCCCACGGTGTAGACCGGATCGTGCTCCACGAAGAGGGCCGTGTCGGGGATCTCCCCGGCGATGCGCTGATCCAGCCGCTCCTTCTGGATGGCCCAGGCCGCCTCGTAGTTCAGCCGGCCCAGATCCTCGCGGATCATGACGCGGCTCCGTCCGGGGCACCTTCAGTTGTCGGGAAGCGCCCGGGGAAGGCATCGCGCAGGGTGCGCATCACCCGCCCGAAGACCTCATCGGGGGTGCCGGCTCCGTCCACCACCGCGATGCGCTCACCCCGCCCACCGAGCACCGCCAGGGCCGCGCCGTAGGCCGCGGCGATCTCCTGGAGCTGGGCGAGGTTCTCGAAGCGCTCGCGGGGCTGGCCGCTCTTGAGCATGCGGGACTCGATGCGGTCGAGGCACTCCTCGACGGGCAGGTCCACGAACAGGGTGAGGTCCGGCGCGCGGAAGCGCCCGTTCAGATGGAGCACGAAGTCCAGCGGCGCGGCCAGCGACTGGTAGGCCATCGAGGAGGCGTAGTAGCGGTCGGTGAACACGAGCTTGCCGGCGGCGACCGCGGGCTCGATCTCCCGCTCCAGGTGGTCCTTGCGATCCGCGGCGAAGAGGTACGGCAGCACCCCGTCGCCGAGCGGCTCCTCCCCCTGCAGGGCCTTGCGGATCAGCCGGCCGATCGGTCCGGTCGACGGCTCGGCCGTGCGGTGTGTGTCGGGCAGAGCTTCGGTGAGCCGCCCGATCTGAGTGGTGGTACCCGAGCCGTCGAGGCCCTCCAACGCGATAAACAGTCCGCTCATGGCACCGGTTAACCCCGGCGCACTGGAGACTCCATGCTCCTCTCGCTGCTCGTATCCCTGGCCGCCGCCCAGCCCCCGGTGGACGAAGGCGCCGTCAGCCCGCGCGGTGACGCGCTCTACGACACCTTCCTCGACGCCTTCGAGCGCTTCGACGAACCCTCGGATCCACGGGATCCCCTGGATCCACTGCGCCGATGGCGCTGCAACACCGGCGTGGTCGAGGCGCTTCGGATCAACTGGGGCAGCCTGAGCGCGGAGCAGCAGGCCCGGGTCGCCGGTCGGCTCTCGCCCGGCCGCGTCGATCCCTGGAGCGAGTCGCGGGGGGAGGGGGCGCCGCCGCCGGTGGCCGGCGACACCTGCTGGGGGCTGCAGTCCGACAACCGCGTCGCGGGGGAGCACTTCTCCGTGGAGTGGAACGAGGGCGTCACCGACGAGGCCACGGCGCAGGAGTTTCTGGACGGGCTGGAGCACGGCTGGGCCGTCGCGGTGGACGACTGGGGCTGGATCCCGCCGGACGGCACCGAAGAGCACCTGCTCCAGGCGACCATCGAGCCGGGGGGCGCGGGCGCCTACACCACCCTCCGGGCCTGTCAGGGCAGCTACATCCCCTACATCGTGGCCGGGGAGGGCAGCTTCGACAGCGCGCGCTGGGCCGGCAGCATGGCCGCCCACGAGTTCCTGCACGCGAGCCAGTTCTCCTACTCCTACGCCCACGAGTTCTGGTGGTGGGAGGCCACCGCGACCTGGTTCGAGGAGTACAGCCACCCGGAGGACAACGTCTGGAGCGAGTCCATCATCGGCTACTCGCTCTACCCCCACATCGCGATGAACGCGTTCTCACAGACGCGCTACGACGTCTTCGCCCACATGTACGGCATGGCCGTCTGGGCCTTCTACCTGGACGAGTACGTCGGCGGGCACGATCTGATCCGCGAGACATGGGAGTACTCCGCGGACAAGAGCGGCTCCTACACCCTCACCATGGAGGAGGCGCTCACCGGCCTGGGGGTGGACTTCGAGGCCGCCTACGAGGGCTTCGTCGCCGCCAACACCGTGATGGCCTACGCGGATCAGGACTGGTTCCTCCCGCCCAACATCGCCGAGACCCTCGATGAGCTGCCGGCGGGCTGGGATGTGGACGACGGCAACGGCCAGCGCCCCGAGACGCTGGGCCAGAGCTACGTCCGGGTGGACTCGGACGCCGCGACCAGCGAGCTGCCGGATCTGGAGGTGGGCTTCCTCGGCGACGCGGACCGGGAGTGGCAGGTGCTGCTCGTGGCGGACGACAACGAGGAGGTCGAGGCGGTCGTCCGGGTGGAGGTCATCGAGGGGGCGGGCAGCGCCACCCTGCGGGACTTCGGCGACCACGACTACGTCTGGCTCGTCGCCTCCCCGCTCACCGGTGAGGGCGGCGGGGACTACACCTACGCTGTCGCCGCGATCGCGCTGCCGAGCGAGGACACGGGCGACGCGTCCGTCGACGGCGGAGAGGCCAAGGGCTGCGGCTGCGCGTCGATGGGAATCGGCGGGGCCGGCGGGGCCGTCGGCTGGGTCGGCTTGCTGGTGTTCGCGGCCGGGATCCGACGTCGTCGAAGCTGATCTTACAGGGAGTGACGGACTCCTGAACGGTCTCAACGGGTTGTGCTACCCTGTACTTCCCGATCCGGGCAGGAGGCGGGTCTTATGAGCGAACGCTCGCTACCCTCGGAGACGCCTGAGGGAGCCGAGGAAGAGAGCAGCGAGATCATCGCTGGACGCTTCCGTATCGAGCGCCCCATCGCGCGAGGGGGGATGGCCGAGGTGTTCCTGGCGGAGCAGATCGGCTTGCGGCGGAAGGTGGCGCTCAAGATCCTGGCGCCTCCGGGCGGCGCCGAGGACACCGAGAACTTCAAGGAGCGCTTCCGCCTGGAGGCCGAGACCCTGGCGAGCCTGAGCCACCCCAACATCGTCGTCCTGCACGACTACGGACGGACCGAAGACGGCCGCTTCTTCCTGGCGATGGAGTACATCGACGGCCCCCGCTTCACCGATCTCCTGCGCGAGGGGCCCTTCACCCCCGAGCGCGCCATCGACCTGATCCTGCAGATCTGCGCCGCGCTGCGCTATGCCCACAAGCGGGGCGTCATCCACCGCGACCTGAAGCCCTCCAACCTGCTGGTGAAGACCGAGGACGGCCACGAGCAGGTGAGGGTGGTGGACTTCGGGCTGGCCCGGCTCACCGACGAGCAGAGCATCACCCGCAGCGGCATGATCCTGGGATCCCCGCACTGCATGTCCCCCGAGGCTGTCAGCGGCGCCGACATCGACGCCCGCGCCGACATCTACTCCCTGGGCATCCTGCTGTTCCGCTCCGTCACCGGGAAGTACCCCTTCCACGGCGCCACCAGCGCGGCGACGATGATCGCCCACGTCAACCAGCCGACGCCGACCTTCTTCAGCGCGAACCCGGACCTCCAGGTGCCCTCGGGGTTGGAGGACGTGGTGCGTCGCTGCCTGGAGAAGCGGCCCGAGGCCCGGTACCAGAACGTCGAGGAGCTGGCGGGGGCGCTCGCGGCCTGCCGCGCGGTCGCGCCGGAGCTCTTCGAGTCGGTGAACATCACCCACACGGTGATCACCCAGAAGCTCAAGCGCGCCGAGAGCCGGGAGCGGTGGCGGCGGATCGTGCCGGGGGTGCTGATCGGGCTCGTCACCGCGCTGGTGGGGGTGGGGATCTGGCGGCTCGGGGTCGACAGCGGCCCCGCGACGGCCACCACGGCCACGGCCGCCTCGACGCCGCCGCCGGTGGTGCCGGAGGAGGGCGCTGAGGTGGTGCGCATTGGTCCGACGCCCACGGGGGAGTCACCCGACGAGGTTCCGCCCGGGGACGACGCCGAGCCGAGCGACGCTGGTGAGGGCGAGGAGGAGGGCAGCGCCGCGGATGAGGAGGATCTGCTCGAAGCGAGCGGGCCCGCGGTCGAGGAGCCCCCTGTCCAGGCTGTCCAGCCTGTCCAGCCTGTCCAGCCCGCGAACGCCGGCTCCGACGCTGGCGCGGCGGCCGCGCTGGTCGACACACCCGCCCCGGATGTCGGCGACACCCCCGACGAGACCGGGCCCGACGAGACCGAGGAGGGCGGGGACAAGGATGAGGTCGTCGAGGAGCTGATGCCCAGCCCATATTAGGCCCTAATTCCGCTCGTAACGGTCCCTGTAAGAACTTTTTGAAAAATGACTGTTCATAGACACAGGTTTATGGCTTAATGGCGTATGCGCTAACGGCGTGGGGCTGTTGGGGACTCTTTGGGGGTAAGGATATGTCTCTTCTCTTCTCTTCTCTATTAGTGCGCTTGCTGCCGACGCTCCCTGCGATCAGTCTGGTCATACCTTCGATACGGTGACTTGTGACGTGGGGGCGGGGGTGGATGTTTGCCAATATAATAGTTCTACTGACACGCTTACGTGTTCTCTGATGACAGAGGTCTCATCAGAAACCGCAACCAGCATGTATTCGTGGGTGACGAGTGACTGGGATGACGAAGACTTTGCTGTATACGGAAACACTGCGGATGGTACGCTTTTTTGCTGTACCAGCAGTGATCCTGTCGCAAAGATTGTTCTGACAGGTGCAGATACGCTGGCTACAGCGTGTACGGCATATGAGACTGGATCCACCAACCACTTACAGGAAATGGGTGGAACGGCACTCACGTTTGAGTTCCACGGGGGGGCGGGACAAGACGTTTTTAATGGGTCAGATACGAACTCGTCTGATTATGTAGAGAAGTTTTTCGGGGGAGGGGGAGTGGATGTCGCCTATGGTGGTGCTGGAGATGATGAGCTGAGTGGAGATGGTGGTAATGACTATTTGTATGGGGAAGCAGGCGATGACACGATCTATGGGGGGGCGGATGATGACACTATTGATGGTGGGTTGAACGCCGATACGATTCAAGGCAATGATGGTATCGATACGATTAATGGTGGTTCAGGGGCTGACCAGATTCAAGGCAATGTGGGGGCGGATGTAATCGATGGAGGCGACGGGAACGATACCATCTATGGTGGCCCTGGAGCAGATGAAATTGATGGTCAAGGCGATGCTGATACTGTGTACGGAGATGCCGACAACGACACCATCTATGGTGGTTCCGGGAATGACTCACTCCACGGCGGTAATGGAGTAGACACCATCGAGGGCGATGCCGGCACCAACACCATCTATGGAGATGCAAACGACGACTTTTTGTATGGTGGTGACAATGTTGACACCATCTACGGAGGTGATGGCGATGATGTTATTGACGGTGGTGATGGCATCAATGACCTCCAAGGCCAGGGTGGGGAAGATACAATCAGTGGTGGCGCTAATAGAGACGTGATTCGCGGTGGGGCGGATAGCGATATCATCTCTGGTGGGGATGGGAATGACACCATCTATGGGGGAACCCACCAGGACATCATCGCTGGCAACCAGGGGGATGACACGATCTACGGAGACGCGGGTGATGACTGGATTGCTGGCGGGTATGGCGATGATACCATCAACGGTGGTACGGAAGACGATATTATCTGCGGCGATGATGAAGACGACATCCTGGACGGACAGTCGGGCGACGATGTACTCTGGGGCGGCGGAGATTCCGATGACCTGACGGGAGGTCCGGACACCGATGAGTGTTACGTTGGGCCTACCTATGGTGTGAGCTGTGAGACCACTGGCTCTGCGACGCGCCCGACAGAGTGTCCGACTCCATAATCTCGCTTTCATGGTTCCCAAGAACGAACGTGGTGAGGCCGATGGTGTGTAGTCTCGATTTGATCACACGCTGTCGGTCGACAGCGCTCATTTTGACTGCGTGCTCTCTGCTTGCCTCCTGCGCTGTAAAGGAGGAACCCATTGAGCCATCAGCATCCGAGGACAGCGGCGTCGCGCTCGTTGATGCTGATGGCGATGGTCTCTACAGCGACGAGGACTGCGATGACAGCGACGGCGCTGTTGGCGGTCCCGTGGAGTGGTACCTTGATCATGATGGGGATGGCTTTGGAGCTTTGGAGGTGCGAACGGTCTCTTGTGAGGTGCAGGCGGATGCTACGCTGACCACAGGGGATTGTGACGACGCGGATGAAGACATCTCCCCTGCGGTTGATGAGCAATGCGATGGAATCGATAACAACTGCGACGACCTGATCGATGACGAAGACGCGGGGGTTGTCGATCGCTCCTACTGGTATCGCGATGGCGATGGGGACGGCTACGGCGTCGAGGAGGACAGGGTCTTTCAGTGCTTTCCACCGGAAGGCTATGTCGAGCTGATCACCGACTGCGATGATGATGACTCAGCAAGGTATCCGGCCGCCGTTGAGTTTTGTATGGATGGTGTCGACAACAACTGCGATGGCGTCGTGGATGACTGCACAATGAGTCTCGCAGATGCGGACGCGACACTGTGGGGACATGAGCAGAAGGACTACGTCGGCAAGAGCCTGACCGGTGCAGGGGATCTCAACCAGGACGGCTGGGATGACATCGTTGTGGGAGCGCTGTGGGCGGGTGAATACTCCTGCGGCGAGGTTTCTATTGTGTACGGGCCGATATCGGGCGAACACGTCCTGGCCGACGTAGCGGATGTTGTCTTCTGGAACGAGGAGGAGAACTATCTCGGCCAGTCCATTGCGGTTCTTGACATCGACGGCGATGGGGGACGGGACGTCGTGACAAGCTCATACAATGCTCCTGCCTACGATGGCTCGACCGCGGGAGGGGCCGTCTATGTGAAGTATGGCCCGTTTGCTCCTGGTGCGATTCAGATCGGTGTGGAGGCAGACACGATCCTCCGGGGGGCGGAACAGGAGTATGCTGGTGCTACCCTGGTCAATGCAGGGGATGTAGAGGGAGATGGGGCCGATGAGTTGTTGGTGGGGGCGCATGGAGCGTCGGCGCTCGGTGTTGAGAACTCCGGGGTCGCCTACCTGTTGACCTACAGTGATATCGAGCAGGGAGACCTCAGTGAGGCCACGGCTCGTGTTGTAGGTGAGTCGTCCTATGACTTCGGCTACGGTGTGCAGGCCGCTGCCGGGGATGTCGATGGTGATGGCTTCTCCGATGTCCTTATCGGGGCTACAGGGCAGTCTGGGGACAGAGACCACAGCGGAGCAGCTTTTCTGTTCTTGGGTCCCATCGAGGGGACGAGAAGCCTCGGGGACGCGGACCTGAAGGTGTCAGGCATCTTCTCCGATACCTGTATCGGCTCCTCGCTGTCAGTCGCGGACCTGGACGATGATGGCGTGAAGGATCTGCTGATCGGCGATCTCTGTGACCCGACCAACGCTGAGGATTCGGGGGCGGTCTATCTGGTGTCCGGCACAGAGCGCGGTGACTTCTCCCTGACGAACGCTATCGGACGCTTGCTGGGGGAGAACAGAGACGACAAGGCTGGGATCGTGGAAGCTGTCGACGACTTCAATCAGGATGGCCGATCAGACATCCTCGTTGGAGCGCACTACCACGACGAGACAGGGAGCAACGCCGGGGCGGTCTACCTGATCCTCGAGCCAGTAAATGGGACACAGTATCTTGAAGACGCCGCGCTGAAGCTCTACGGGATCAACTCCGGGGCCTGGGCCGGGGCCGTGCTGGCTGGTGTGGGGGATGTCAACGCGGATGGCGCTCCAGACATCGCGATCGGGGCTTACGGCACCTACAGGGGCGACGTAAAGGTGGGCGCGGTGCACCTGCTGTTCGGGGGGCCTATCTGAGCTGCCGCGATGAGGTGCGGTATGATGGAGCTGACCTCCAGCAGCGGACTTCAGCGGATGCGAGCAGCGGTGAGCATGGGAGGCAGGATCCTGGTGTTGGCGGCGCTCTGGCTGGCGCTGCCCGCCCCGGCGTGGGCGGATGAGCGGGACGACGCGCGGCGGCACTTCGTCGCCGCCAGCGAGGCGTACAAGGCCGGCGACTACGCCCTGGCGCTGGAGGAGTTCGAGGCCGCCCAGGACATCCTCCCGCACCCCAACAACCTCTTCAACATGGCCCGCACCACGGAGAAGCTGGGCGACGTCGCCGCCGCGCTGATCTACTACCGGTCCTACGCCGCCCAGGCGCCCGAGGACGCCGAGCGGGTCACGGAGGCCATCGCGCGGCTGGAGGCGCTGCTGGCCGCCGCGGAGATCGCGGCGGAGCCGGCCGCGACCGTCGCCGCCCCGGTGGCCTCCGCCACCGCCGAGGAGATCGAGCGCCTGCGCGCCATCGCCGCCGAGCTGGAGGCCCTGGGCGCCGCGCTGGCGGAGCGCGACGCCGCCATCGCCGAGGGCGGGACCGTGGACGCCGGGCCGGGCGACGAGCCGCCCGCGGTCGACGATCTGGACGGGGAGCTGGCGCTGGCGGATGAGACCTACAAGCGCGAGGTCGTCACCGCCTCCCGCTACGGCCAGAGCCCGCTGGACTCTCCCTCGACCATCTCCATCCTGACCGCCCAGGACATCCGCCTCTCCGGCGCCACCAACTTCGGCGACCTGATGCGTCGGGTGGTGGGGGTGGACGTGATGTTCCTCTCCGCCAGCCAGCCGGACGTCGCCGTGCGCGGCTTCAACAAGGAGTTCTCCAACAAGGTGCTGGTGCTCATCGACGGGCGCAGCGTCTACCAGGACCACCTCGGCGCCCCGCTGTGGCCCGCCCTGCCCATCGTGCTGGAGGAGGTCGAGCGCATCGAGATCATCCGCGGCCCCGGCGCGGCCATCTACGGCGCCAACGCCGTGACCGGCGTGATCAACATCATCACGCGCACCCCCGGCGAGGAGCGCAACGTGGTCACGGTGGAGGCCGGCTCCCCCGGCTACGCCCGCACCACCGCCGTGCTCTCGGGCCGCCAGGGCGCCAACCGCTACCGGGCCAGCGCGGGCTACACCCAGACCGGCCGCTGGTCCAGCGAGCTCGACGCGGAGGCTCAGGACGCCCGGGTGGACTGGGTCGAGGACGAGAACCACGCCATGGAGACCATCCGGGCCCACATGCGCCTGGACCGCGCCGCCTTCGGGGACGGCTTCGCCTCGGCCTCGGCGGGCTACGCCGGCGGCTTCACCGAGTTCTACGCCATCGGCACCCTCGGCGACTTCTACCTCGACTACGACGCCATCTTCTTCCGGGGCGACCTCTCGAAGGGCCCGGTCCAGTTCCGCCTCTACCACAACGGCCTGGACGCCCAGGTGGGCCCCTGGACCAACGTGGTCGGCAGCCGGGGGGAGGCGGAGCTGAACGATCACCTCGACCTGGACACCCTCGACGCCGAGCTGGACGCCGAGGCCAACTTCGAGACCGGCCCGCTGACCCACCGCCTGACCGGCGGGATCGGCTACCGGCTGCGCACGGTGGCCTGGGAGGGCTACCTGAGCAACCCCTACGAGGGCGCCGAGCCGGACGACCGCATCTACGAGAACCACGTCAACGCCTTCATCCAGGACGAGGCCAGCGCCGAGCGCGTCCGGGTGGTGGGCTCCCTGCGCCTCGACAAGCACCCGCTGGTCCCGCTGAACGAGACGGTGTCCCCTCGCGGCGCCATGATCGTGCGGGTCGCCCCGGCGACGAGCCTGCGGGTGAGCGGCGGCACGGCCTTCCGCAGCCCCTCGGCGCTGGAGAACTACGTCGATCTGAACCAGCCCTCCAGCGTGGACGGGGTCTATGTGGAGACCCTCGGCGACACGGAGCTGCTGCCCGAGCGGGTGCTCACCGTCGAGATCGGCGCCCACGACGAGTCCAGCGATCTGCACCAGGCGGACGTGGCGCTCTACGTCAATCAGCTGGAGCGGCTCATCAACCTCCGGGCCGCCGAGCCGGGCATCGGGGGCTACCAGCCGGAGTACGACGGCTTCTCGGCGGGCAACACCGGCTTCGTCAACGAGGACGCGAGCTACGTCGCCTACGGCGCGGAGCTGGAGGGCCGGCTCTTCCCGGTGGACGGCGTCGATGTCTACGCCAACGCCACGTTCCAGTCGACCTCCCGCACCACCACCGACCCGGAGAGCGGCGAGCTGGTGACCGAGCCCGATCGGGCGACCTCGACGGTCAAGGTCAACGCCGGCGCCATGTACCGGAGCCCCTGGCGGATCGACCTCTCGACGCACGCCAGCTACCTCTCCGAGCAGGAGTGGCGCCTGCGGGCCTTCGACGCCCAGGGCCAGATCGTCGAGGTGGTGGAGGCGCTGCCCGCGCGGGTCATCATCGCCAGCCGGCTGGCGGCCAGGCCCTTCCCCGAGGAGGCCCTGGAGCTGTCGCTGAGCGCCTGGAACCTGGGCGCGCTCATCGGGGACACCCGCTTCCGCGAGCACCCCAAGGGCCAGCTCATCGGCGGCCGCCTCCACGGCGGCGTCTCCTACCAGTTCTGATGGCCGGCTCCAAAGGATCACCATGCTGCTTCTGCTGATGTCGATGGCGACCGGCTGCGTCTGGGAGGTGCCCCTGGACACCGGGGCTGATCCCATCCTGAACACCATCTCCGGCACGGTGGTGGTGGACGGGGTGAGTCGGCCCGGGCCCGCCTTCGTGCTGCTCTACGCGGCGGACGACCCGCCGCCGCCGCTCGGCACCGGCGCGCCGGTGAACATGGCGGCGGTCTCCCCGGACGACTTCAGCGGCGGCGGCGACCTCCAGTCGGGCAGCTACATCCTGACGAACGTGCCAGACGGCGAGTGGCTGCTGACGGGGCTGATGGACGCGGACGACGACTTCCACCCCCTGCTCACCGCGGGCTCGGGCGCCACCTGCGGCGACGTGGTGGGCGCGCATGTGGTGGACATCGCCTCGGGCGAGCTGGCGCCGGTGTCGGTGGCGGGCGGGACGCGGCTCGACGACGTGACGGTGGCGCTGGCCTCCGAGGTGACCACCGAGCGGCCGGGCTTCACCCTGACCGGCGACACCGTGAGCCGGGGCGGCCTGAGCCCCTTCTCCATCGCCGCCACCGGCATCGAGTCCGAGATCATCACCCTGGACTGGTACGACGATCCTGAAGGCTGCCCGGCGGTCTTCCTGTTCTGGGCGGTGGACTCGGACGGGGACGGCCTGCCGGATCCCCACCCGGAGCCCGCGCTGGCCGCCGCCGGGGCCTACGACCTCTGGCCGCGGGTGTACCTGCGCTACGCGGGGGAGGAGGGCCGGGACGTGGTGAGCGAGGCGGTGCTGGATCCCCCTCCGCTGGGCACCGGCGCGCTGCCGATCGGCGACATCGCCCCGGCGCTGAGCCTGGACGCGCTGTTCGTCGGGGTCGCGATCGAGACCCTCGCGGACGGCTCCCAGGTGGTGCTGGAGGGCGACGACGTGCCCGCCGGTGACTGGTCGGTGACCGTGGTGAACCCCACGGGGCAGACCTGGACGCTGCCCAACGAGGTCGCCCTCTACGACGCCCTGCCGGGCGCCCGGGATGCGTTCTCACCAGCGGCCCAGGGCGCCTCCCTCACTGTCGAGTAGCGGTCGAAGAGAGTGCGACGCGCCCGATCCCCGAGGGGGCCGGACGCGCCGCGGCGTCGATCGGTTCAGCGGTCAGCAGGGAGAGGCTGCAGTCATCACCAGCTGATCGACGCAGAGAAGGCGCGGTCATCGCTCGCCGGCATGGTGCAGGTCGCCGCGCCGAACACCAGCTCGTTGGCGCTGAAGGGGGTCACGGTGAAGCTCTGGTTCAGGAGCGTGTCGCCGCTGGCGTCCCGGACGATGACCCGGTGGTCGCCCACGGGGAGGTCCAGCAGCTCATCACCGTAGGCGTCGACCCGCGAGACGAGGCTGCCGTCGATCCAGACCCGGGCGTCGGCCCGGCCGATGTTGTGCACGGCCACGGCGGCCGCGGAGGGGCCCTCGATGACGATGCGGCCGCCGGCGTAGGGCCGCACGTCGACCCGGGCGGTCTCGATGATGCGCCCGCTCTCGAGGCGCACGGTCACCACCGCGTCGCCCACGGGCACCTTGCTCAGGGTGACCTTGCGGCCGGGCATCACGGTGATGCTGCCGCGCTGACCCACGGTGACCGTGACGGCCACGGTCAGGGGGTTGCGGATGCTCACGTCGGCGAGGGTCGGGGCGCTGGCGTTGAAGCGCGTCGTCTTGCCGGAGATCAGGCTGACGGTCTTCGAGTCCAGGGTGTAGTTGGGGCCGCGGATCTCGACCCGGGCGCCGCTGCAGGGGGGCAGGATGAGCGTGCGCTGCGTGCCGGCCTCGATGGCGCCGCGATCGACGCCGTCGACGTACAGCCGCCCGCTGAAGCCGGTGCTGTTGGTGACCGCGAGCTTGCCCTCATAGGCGGGGATGTCCGCCTCGATGGTCTCGCCCCTGCGGAAGAGGGTGGAGCGGGAGTAGACCACCTGGGCGCCGCTGGTGATGACGATGTCCTGGCCGCCGTGGGCCACGCTGAACATCTCCCGGTCGCTGGGGCCCACGGTGCCGACGAGGCGGCCGTCGATGCGGACCTCGACGCTGGAGAAGCGGTCGTTGTCCACGGCCAGCTGGGCGAGCTGACGGTCGCCGGGGCGCTCGTGGTGGCCGTAGGAGTGAGAGCTGTGAGAGCTGTGCTTGCCAGCCTCGGCGTTGGGGATCAGGAAGCCGGCGGCGCCGGTCGCGGTCAAGAGGCAGAGCAGGGCCAGGATGCGTCGCATTGCATCAACTCCAGGGGGTTGTCGGCGCGCCTCCTCCCAAGCAGGTCGCCGTTGGTTGTGCGGGGGGAGACGCGGCCCACCTCGGAGTCATTCGAGGGTGGGGCTGTCATCAATTGTCCACGGGGGTGTCAGCGGGCGCCCAGCTCCGCGAGCGCCTGCCGCACCTCGTCCCTCGATAAGCCGCCTGCCATCAGCGCTTCATCGGGCACGTCGAGCAGCCGCGTCATCGCCGCCCGCCCGGCCTCGGCGGCCCCGGAGAGTCCCCGCGAGACCCGCTCAAAGAGCAGATCCTCCAGCTCCGCGTACCGCCCGCCGCGCTCGAAGTACCGCAGGAGGAGCTGCTCGCTGCTCTCCGAGAGGGCCTGCCCGCGAAGCCTCGGCAGCAGGAACGCCAGCCGCTCCGCCAGCGCCCCCGCCGGCAGCCGGGACAGGGGGCGCTCCCCCGCCTCCAGGTAGCAGCGGAGGGAGCGGGTGTAGAAGACGAGGGGGTCTGCCCCCGCTGCTCCCTCTGCCTCTGTGATCGCGTCCGCCAGCGCGCCGCCCTCCAGCAGCACCGCCCCCGCCCGCGCGAGCCGCCAGCTCCCCGCCTCGGTCTCCGTCAGCCGCGCGACGACCTCCTCCTCCGAGAGGCTCACCAGCGGCGGGCCGCCCGGCCCGAGCAGCTCCGCGCCGGCGGACTCCTGATCCTCCGCGAGCCTGGACTCCATGGCCGCGACGTCGCTGTCCTGCTCTCCCAGCAGCCCGTCCACGAGGTTGCGGATCGTGCGCAAGAGAAAGTCGCGGTCTTCGAACATTGCAGGTACCTCATGGGACGAGAGAGAGGTACACCCCGCGTTCCGTGGGGCAACCCGCGGCTGACTGGCCGACTGACTGGAGACTCTGATGACCTCACGATGGCTGCTGCCCGCGCTGCTGCCCGCGCTGCTCACGGTCAGCTGCCGGCCCGCCACTGACGACGTGCCCGCCGCGGTGATCGTGCTGGTCCTGGACGGCGTGCGGCTCCAGGAGAGCTTCGGCGAGGGGGCCTCGGACGCCGCGGAGACCTCGCACCCCTCGGAGGTTCTCCCCCTCACCTGGGAGGCGCTGGTGCCCAAGGGCGTGCGCGCCAACACCGCCCTCAACATCGGCGCCACCCTGACGGCTCCAGCGCACGCGGCCATGGTCTCCGGCCGGCGCGCGCCCTTCGGGAACTACGAGCTCGCCGAGGAGGAGGTCGGGCTCTACCGCCCCTTCCTGCCCTCGATCATGGAGGAGCTGCGGGCCCAGCAGGGCCTGGAGCGCGAGCACGTGGCGCTCACCGGCAACACGATCCTCATCAAGCCGATGAGCCACAGCCTGTGGCCCACGACCGGCTACGAGCTGGGCTCGGACTTCGAGATGACCTACGAGACTTCAAGCAGCGAGGACGCCGCCGCCGGTCAGCCCGCCCAGAGCGATCCGGTGGTGTTCCCGGAGCTGAAGGAGCGCATCCAGCGGGATCACCCCCGCTTCGTGATGGTCAACCTCCACCAGGCCGATCGCGACGCCCACTACGGCGAGCGCCCGGCCTACGGTGAGGGGGTGCGGGAGCTGGACGAGGAGCTGGCCGGGTTCTGGGACTGGATCCAGGGGCAGCCGGCCTACACCGACAACACCTGGCTCGTCATCATGGCGGACCACGGGCGGCACCTGGCGGGCGGCGAGGAGATCCCCTGGTCCGGCCACGGCGACGAGTGCTGGGGCTGCCGCAATGTGCCGCTGCTGGTGCTCGGGCCCAACGTGCGCGCGGGCCAGGAGACGAACGTGCCCGTGCTGCTGACGGACCTCGCGCCGACCTTCGCCGCGCTGCTGGACGTCGAGCTGCCCTGGGCGGACGGGCGGGTGGTGGACGAGCTGTTCAAGTCGGCCCTGGACCGCAGCGACCGCAGCGGCGTCGCCGCGATCGCCGCGTCGGGCGGCCGGGTCGCGGAGGTTCGCTACCTGGGGCGGGCGGAGCGGCGCAAGCAGCTCGTGGTGGACGCATCGGAGGCGCTGCCGACGGGGGTGGTGCTCTCCAGCGCCGAGGCCTTCACGGTGGACGCGCCGGCCATGGTGTCGACCGCCGAGCGCGACTGGCTCTGCTTCCGGGAGCTGGTCCTGGACCGCGGGGAGGACATGCCCTGGGTGCCGCGCTGCTTTGTGGATGAGGGCGAGGGCTGGGAGCCCATCGGCTCACCGCAGGAGCAGACGGGGCCGTTCTGGTTCCCGACGCTGGTCGCGGACGGGGAGGGGCTCGTGGTGCTCTCGCCGTTCAACCCGTTCGGGGTGGCGTCGTATGGAACGGGGCCGAACACCGTGGGGGTGCGGGCGTCCCGATACCAGGGCGGGCGCTGGACCTCGTCGACGCTGACGCGGGAGTTCAGCTTCCCGGGGCCGGTGTCGGCGGTGATGGAGGAGACCATGCTGCAGGTCGCCTTCGGCGCGGCGCGGGGCGGGGTGACCGCGCGCAACGAGCGGCGGCTTTGGAGCGGTCGGCTGGAGCAGCCGGCGACCGTGGACTGGGCGGATGAGGTTCAGATCCTGAACCACGAGGTGCTGGGGGAGGAGCCGGTGCGGCTGGAGCGTCCGGCGCTGGGCATGGGCTCCGACGGGGTGCTGCGGATGGCGGCGATCGCGTACACGGACGAGCTGACCCGTGTGGTCGTCTATGTCCGGGACGGCACGGACTGGGTGCTGGAGGGGTTTGTCGAGGGCTCGGAGGGCGTGATGCCGCACCTGAGCCCGGCCTGGGCCGGGGATCGGGTGGTGTTCACCGCGATCGACCTGGAGACGGAGGCGGCCGAGGTCTGTGTGAGCGGGGCGGGGCAGGCGGCGTCCTGTGAGGGGCTGGACGCGTCGCGGGTGCTGGACGCCGTGCTGGATGGGGAGACGCTGCACCTGGTCGTGGACCAGGGCGTCGGCGATTGGGAGCGCGTTGAGGTGGCGCTGCCGTAGCGGCTCGGGGTTACTCGGCCTCTTCGACGGCTGGGACGGGCTTGCCGCGCATGCGATCCAGGCCGGCGGCGACGAGGGGGGTCAGGACGAGGGTGGCGCCGATGCGGAGGGGTTTGATCACCTGGGTCGCGAGGTAGGCGCCGAGGAGGGTTCCGCCGCTGCCGGCGGCGCCTTCGACCTCGAAGCCGAGGGTGATCAGCGTGAAGAAGGTGGCGATGGAGAGGCCGAAGATGGTGAACCATACGACGATGGCTACCTTGCCGAACTCAGCCATCAGGGTCTTCAGTCGTTCCTTCATGCGCGCTCCTTGGTGAGGGGAGTGTAATCACCTGTGGGCGGGGGGCGGGGGTGAGGCGCATAAGTGAACAACCAAGTACACTCCCACCGATGCTCTCGCTCCTCCTCGCGCTGGCCTGCACCAAGCCCGCTGACACCAGCCCCGCCGCCGCACACGAGACCCTCGATCTCGCCGCCCAGCTCGCCACCGAAGGCATCACCACCTGGCCCCCCGACACCATCCCCCTCGGCTGGAACGAGTCCGTCTGGGCCTACGGCGTACACCGCCTCCACGCCGCCTCCGGCGACCCCCAGTGGCACGACTACTACCAGGCCTGGATGGAGGACGAGCTCCCAGAGTTCACCGACGACGACCCCCGCGCCTTCGGCGCCTCCGACGAAATGTCCCCCGCCATCCTGGCCAGCGTCGCCATGCTGGAAGCCGACAACGCCCACCTCGAGCCCATCACCGCCGCCGCCCACAGCTACCTCGACACCGCCCCCCGCACCGCCGAGGGCGCCATCGTGCACTGGGGCCCTGACAGCACCTTCGGAGACACCCGGCAGGTCTGGATCGACTCCATGTTCATGTTCGGCGTCTTCCTCCTGCGCGAGCACGAGCGCACGGGCCAGCGGGCGTACCTGGACCGCTTCCTGGAGCAGTACGACCTCTTCTCCCAGCACTGCCGCGACCCGAGCGCCCAGCTCTACCGCCACGCCTACGACGACGAGACCGGCGAGAACATCCCCACCGACGAGGTCTTCTGGGCCCGGGGCAACGCCTGGGTGCTGGTCGCCGCCGCCGAGCTGATGGCGGCGGTCGGACCGGACAGCGCCGACGCGGCGGCCGTGCTGCCGCTCTTCCTCGCCCAGGCCGAGGCCATCGCCGACGTCCAGGCGGACGACGGGCTCTGGCGCACGGTGCTCAACGACCCCTTCGACGACCCCGACAACTACACCGAGACCGCCGCCAGCGGCCTCATCGGCTACGCGCTGGCGCTCGGGGTGAAGAGCGGGGCGCTGGAGGGAGATCGCTGGCTCGACGTGCTGGCCCGCGCGGCCGAGGGCATCGACGGTCGCGTCGAGCGCGGCGGCGAGCTCGTCGTCGAGGGCACGAGCTTCGGCACCAACCCCGGCGACTACGACTACTACCTGTCCATTGTTCAGCTCGACGACACCAACCTCGGCGTCGGGACCACGGTGATGTTCCTCTCGGAGCTGGACGGACTTGAGCTTCCGGGGGAGTCCCCATGAGTGTCTCTGCGGCGATCTTTCTGGGTGTGCTGGCTGGCTGCGGCGGCAAGAGCGGCGGCGAGGATACCGCTGAGCCGCTGGGCTACCCCCGGCTGATGGTCACCTCCTCCCACAAGTCGGTGATCCTGGACCGGGTGGACCGGGAGCCCTACGCCTCCATCCTGGCGGACGTTCGGGAGACGGCGGCGCAGGACTACGTCCAGGATGAGGATCCGGACGTCTGGGACCACGACGCCAACGGCGACAACGCCGAGACGGCCCAGGCCAACGCCTTCCTCGCCTGGCTCTACAGCGACGAGGTCGCCGGCGACAAGGCCCGGAGCTTCGCCCGCCAGCTCGAGAGCGACTTCGAGACCAACGACACCTGGGACGTCAACATCCGCATGCCCCACACCCTGGTGGGCTACGCCAACACCCTCGATCTGCTGCGCGGCGCCGACATGCTGCCCGAGGACGAGCTGAACGCCCTGGAGAGCAAGCTCGGGGCCATCACCGACGCGTTCTATGAGCAGTTCGTGGAGGAAGACGTCACCCGGAATCTGGTGCTGGGGGTGTCCCAGAACAACCACCCCATCCGCACCGCCGTGGCCATCGGCTACGCCGCGCTCGTCACCCCGGACCACCCGGACTCCGAGGAGTGGCTCGACTGGTCGCTGAGCGAGCTGGACTACCTCTGGGGCGAGGACGGCCAGTACGTTCAGCCCGACGGCGGCATCTCCGAGGGGCCGCACTACTACGCCTTCGCCTTCAGCCCCTCGATCGCCTTCTTCATCGCCATGAGCAACTCCCGCATGGACCAGCAGACCTACCAGCGGGACTGCATCAACCGGCAGGACGTGGAGCCCTGGGCGGGCCACGGCTGCGTCGACGGCGAGGACTTCACCTTCGAGAACCCGCTCTTCGAGGATCGCTTCCGGGACACGGTGGACTGGTCCATCAACCTGCGGCTGCCCTCGGGGCTGCGCCCGCCGCTCGCCGACTCGCCCTTCACCCGCTTCAACGGCGGCGCCCTGCTCACCAGCTTCGGCGGCGACGGCCGGGTCGCCTGGGACTGGGCCAACAACACCGAGCGGCCCTACGACACCTCCAAGGGGCTGGACCTCGCCATCCACCACCTCGCCTACGTGGACGACGAGGTCGGCGCCGACGAGCCGGGGTGGCGCAACCGCTTCCTGGAGGACGCGGGCAACGCGGTGTTCCGGTCGGGCTGGGGCAGCGACGACATCTGGATGCTCCTGCTGGCCGAGAGCGGCAGCGCGCGGAAGACGCTGCACGACCACGTCGACGGCACCTCCTTCTCGCTGGCGGCCTACGGGGAGTACCTGCTCATCGACCCGGGCTACTACAAGCCCGACGAGCTGGACAACGCGGTGACCGCCCACTCCCAGTCCCACAACGTGATCCTCGTCGACGGCCAGGGCGCGCCGGACAAGGGGCTGCTCACCGACTTCGGGGACGCCGACGCCTTCCTCGTCAACACCCGGGACGGCGACCGCCTCGCCTACGCCGAGGCGCACCAGTCCTACGAAGGCGTCGACGTCGAGCGCTCGATCATCTTCGTGGACCAGCGCTACTTCGTGGTGGTGGACCGGCTGATCGACGCGGGGGCGGGGGGCGCGAGCCGCGAGTACACCTTCCGGGCCCACGGCTGGGGCGGCGAGGACAGCGACGGCACCTTCACCCTGGGCGAGTACGGCGCGCGCTGGGAGCGGGCGCTGGCCGGGGTCGAGATCTTCACCCAGGCGACCGCGGGCACGCCCAACGTGGGCGATCCGGAGTTCGAGAACAAGCAGGCGCCGCATGTGCACGAGTTCGACATGGAGCGCACCGTGGGCCACCACGGGGTCGTGGATGTCTCGACGCAGGCGACGGGCACGCCGTACTTCGTGACGGTGCTGGCGCCCTACCGGGTGGGGGCCAGCGGCGCGGACGGCCCCCTGACCGTGGCGCTGCTGGACACGGACGATGAGGGCGCGGTGGGCTGGCTCATCAGCGGCCCGGACTGGACGGACGTGGCGCTGGTTCGCGAGGAGGGCAGCGACGACGACTACACGCTGCCCTCGGGCCAGCGCCTCACGGTGGACGCTGAGTTCGGGTTCGCCCGCCTCGATGGATCGATGGGCGTGGTGATCCGCGGCGACTCGGTGAGCCTCGACGACGACGAGATCGTGGACTCGGACGGCGACGACTTCGGGATGGAGGAGTGATGTCTCTGCTGCTCATGGGCTGCTCGGTCGAGCTGCTCGATACGGGCGTCGAGGTGCTCCCGCCCTATGTGGGGGCCGCTGAGCTGAAGCCCCACCTGGAGGCGCTCTCCGAGCTGCAGGTGGACGGCACCCGGGCGCTGGGCGGTGACGGCTACGCGGCCAGCGTGGCGATGGTGATCGAGCAGCTCGAGGGCGCCGGCTACAGCCCCGAGACGCAGTCCTTTGAGATCCAGAGCTTCCGGCAGACCGGACCCAGCGCGCTGTCGCTCGGGGACGCGAGCTGGGAGGAGGGCGAGGACTACGCCCTGATGCAGTACTCCGGGAGCGGCGACGTGACCGCGCCGATCGCGGCGGTGGATCTGGTGCTGCCGCCTGGGGAGGAGAACAGCTCCACCAGCGGCTGCGAGGCGTCGGACTTCGCGGGCTTCACCCCGGGGCACATCGCGCTCCTCCAGCGCGGCACCTGCACCTTCGCCGAGAAGGTCGCCAACGCCGAGGCGGCCGGCGCCGGCGCGGTGGTCCTGTTCAACGAGGGCCAGGAGGACCGGACGGAGGCGCTGGCGGGCACGCTGGATCCGGAGGCGCCGTCGGGGGTGCCGGTCCTGGGGGCCACCTTCGCGGTGGGCGAGGCGCTGGCGGCGGGCGCCGGGGGCGGCGGCGAGGCGCGGGTCGCCGCGGCGACCGAGGTGGCGCTGGTGGAGACCTGGAACGTCATCGCGGAGACCGCCGGGGGCAGCGCGGACGCGGTGCTGATGGTGGGCGCGCACCTGGACTCGGTGGGCGTCGGGCCGGGGATCAACGACAACGGAAGCGGGACGGCGCTGGTGCTGGAGCTGGCGCTTCAGCTCGCCGAGCCGGGCCGGTCGTCGGCGCTCCAGCAGCAGGTCCGCTTCGCCTTCTGGGGCGCTGAGGAGATCGGGCTCGTGGGCTCGACCCGCTATGTGGAGGGCCTGTCGGTCGAGGAGCGGGAGCAGCTCGTGGGCTACCTGAACTACGACATGATCGGGAGCTCCAACTACGTGCGCTACGTCTACGATGAGGACGGCCAGCCAGAAGGCAGCAGGGCCTTCGAGAAGATGCTGCGCGGCTGGTTCGACGAGCGGGGGCTCGCCTACGAGCTGACCGCCGTGGGCGGCCGCAGCGATCACGCCCCCTTCGCCGCGGTGGGGATCCCCATCGGCGGGCTGTTCACCGGCGCTGAGGTGGAGAAGTCCGGGGACGAGGCCGCGATCTACGGCGGCGACGCGGACGTGCCCATGGACCCCTGCTACCACCTCGCCTGCGACACGCTCGACAATGTCTCCATCGACGCCCTGGACGAGATGGCCCCCGCCGCCGCCCACGCGACCTGGACGGCGGCCACCACCCGCGACTGGATGGAGGACGACCCGGCGGTCTCGCGGGTCCGACGGGGCGGCGCCATCGATAAGCGCGGCTACGACTACTGGGGCCGGGAGCTGCGTCGGTGAGCTCGACGGAGTTCAGCGCGCGCCTCCTCCGGCTGGAGCGGGCGATGCGGCGTTACCGGCAGGGGCGGCTCGACGAGCGGCGCCTGCTCCACGCCGCGCGCCGCGCCGTGGCCGGGCTGGAGACCCTGCCTGACGTGCCGTCGCTGCATCGACTGCTGAGCCTGCTGCCGGAGAACATGCGCGCCCTCGGGGGGGCTCAGCCCTGGGACGTCGGCGGCTCTGACGATGAGCTGCCGATCCTGGATCTGGCTGTCCCGGGTGGGGACATCTGGGAGCAGCGCTACCGGCAGCAGGTGCTCGCGACCGCGGCCTCGGGCCTCCGGGCCCCGACCTGGTGGCGGCCGGAGCCCTGGCCGGCGCCCGAGCCGGAGCTGCGGGCGGAGCTGTGCGCCTCGGAGCCCTGGCTCCGTCTGAGCGCGGCGGCGGCGCTGACCCGCACCCCCGGGCTGGGGGCGCCGACGGCCCTGGCCCTGGCGTGCGCGCTGGGAGACGCCGAGCCCCAGGTGCGCGCGTGGACGGCGCTGGCGCTGGCGCGGATGGGGCCCGAGGGCGCCCCGGCGGCGCCCGCGGTGCGGGCGAGGCTCACGGCGCCTCCTCGGGAGCGCTGTCGGCTGGCCTGGACCCTGACCCGGATCGGCGGAGACCGCGCGGCGGCGGCGGCGGTGGTCCGGGGCGTCGCCGCGGACGAGGGCCTCACCGCGGAGGTGCGCGGGGAGGCCATCAAGCTGCTGGTGGCGTTGGATGAGGGAGCCTGGCCGCTCGCGCTGGCGCTCTTTCTGGCGGAGCCCGCCGAGCTCTCCGCGGCCGGCGGCGCGGCGCTGCGGGCGCTGGGGTTGGGGGCGGCGCCGGCGGTCCCGGCGCTGCTGGCGGCGCTGGACGGCCCCCGGAGGAGCGCGAGCCTGGAGCTGCTGCGCGCGCTGGCGCTGCCCGAGGCGGCCCCCGCGCTGGAGGCCCGGCTGCGCGCGCTGTCGGCGGTGCGGCGCGTCTGGGAGGTGGACCCGCTGATCGGCCGCGAGCGGGAGGTCGCCGAGCCCGGTCCGCTGCGGGACGAGGTGGAGCAGCTGGTCTCGGCGCTGGGGGCCATCGGTCCAGCGGCGGCGGGCGCGGCGGACGCGGTGGCGGAGCGTCTGACCGAGGGCCTCTGGGGCTGCTCCGAGGCCCTGGCTGCCATGGGAGTGGGCGCGGCGCCGGCGCTGGTGGCGCTGCTGGAGCGCGCGCCCGCGCCGGAGGTCGCTCAGGGGGCGCTGGAGGCGCTGGCCGGCCTGGAGGGGGAGATCCACCGGGCCGAGGTGGCCGCCCCCTGGCTGGATGCCGACGAGCTGTGGCTCCGCTGGCTGGCCTCGGCGATCTGCATCCGCAGCGGAGAGCGCGCGCTGGCGAACCGCGCGGCGTCTCGCTTCGCCGAGGACTGCTCACGCGACGGCGACTTCCGCTCGCCCCTCTTCCACCTCGTCGCCCGGGCCGTCGCCCCGGCGGCGGCGGCGCTGATGGAGTCGGAGACGCCATCGGATCGCGTCGCGGGTGTTCAGGCGCTGGGGTGGACCCGGGAGTATGGAGAGGCGCACCTCGCCCGCCTCTCGGAGCTGGCGCTGGACGCGCCGGAGCTGGCGCTCCAGGTCGCGGCCGAGGAGGCGTGGTGGCGGCTGGAGCTGCCGACGCTGCCCTTCAGGCGCCGCCGTCGCGCGACGGCGGCGCCTCGCTGAAGCCGGTCGCGGGCAGGCCGGGGCCCGGCGCCCCGTCGATGATCGGCGGGCGCCGCCCGAAGCCCAGCGCGCGCTTCATGGCCGGCACGCTGGAGCCGCCGCCGGCCTTCAGCACGGCGACCCGCCGCAGCCACTCGCTGTCGTCTCCGCCGCGCGCCACCGCGACGCCCAGCGCCGGGTAGAGGTTGGCCATGCCGGAGACGTGGCCCGCGACGGGGCCGAGCTCGGAGAGCCGCCCCAGCAGCTTGTCGCCGCCCACCCGAACCCGCCCCGGCCACGCCGCCGCCAGCGCGCGCACGCGCTCGGGATCGCCCGAGGAGTCCTTGACCGCCTCCAGCCCGACCTCGTCGAAGAGGCGGCCCAGCAGGGCGGGGGTCAGCGGGTTGTGGGTGCGGGGGTGGTGGTAGGCCCAGACGGGGATGTCCACCGCGTCGCGCACCGCGGCGTACCAGCGGAGCACGTCGTCCTCGGAGACCGCGTGGTACAGCGGCGGGGGCAGAAACACCGCCGCCGCGCCCTCGGCCTCGGCGGCCCGCGCCAGCTCGGCGGCCCGCCCGGGGAGCGCGTCCCACACGCAGGGGATCACCCGCGCGTCAGCGGCGGCGTCGAGCGCCGCGCTGAGCACGACTCGGTGGGCGGCGCGCCGCTCGGCCGTCGACAGGTAGAGGAACTCCCCCGTGGTCCCGGCTGGCGCCAGGGCGTCCACCCCGGCCTCCACCAGCCAGCGCGCGTGCGCCGCGAGGGTCACCTCGTCCAGCGCGCCGCCGGGGGTGAAGGGGGTCAGGTTGGCGACGATCAGTTCCATCTCGGCTCCAGATACGCGGGCGTGCCATTCTCACCCCATGACGACCTCCGCGCACGCTCCCTTCCCGGATCTGGACGCCCCGCTTGCCGCCGCGCTGCTCGACGCGCTGGCGGCGGTGCCTGACGCGCCCGCCCGCCTGCGCCTCACCGCGCGCCTCTCCCGCAGCCTCGTGAATCGGGGCGAGTCGGTCGCTCCGCCTGCGCTCACCTGGCAGATCGCCGGGGCGCTGGGGCTCGACTGCGCGGCTGGACTGGGGGCCGCCGCCTGCCTCCTCTACGCGGCCGCGGACCTCGCCGACGACATCATCGATGGCGATGACGGGGTCGACCCCCTCCAGTCTCAGGGTGACGTCCACCGCATGCTGTTCCTGCAGCAGCGCGCGATCGCCAGCCTGGCGCTGCCGCCTGACCGGCGCCTCGCGCTCTGCGAGGCCTTCGCCGAGGCGGGGATCGCCATGTGCGCCGGCCAGGAGCTGGACCTGGCCTCGACAGGGCGGGACGGCCCCGTGGACGCCGGGGCCATCGCGCTGGGCAAGGCCGGCGCCGAGCTGGCGCTGCTGGTCAGCGCCCCGGCCGTCGCGCTGGGGGAGCCCCCCGGCCCCTGGGCGGACTTCGGGCGTGCGTATGGGGCGCTGCTGCAGGTGTTCAGCGACTACCAGGATCTGTTCGGCAAGCCGGACAGCCCGGACTGGCTGGCCGCCAAGCGCACGCTGCCCCTGAACTGCGCGCTGGCTGACCCGGCGGTCGGCCCGGGCCTGCGCCGACTGCTGGCGGGGGAGCGGCAGCGGCCCGGGAGGTTGTCGGTGGCGCGGGGCTTGATGTTGGAGGCCGGCGCGCTCGAGCGGCTCCAGGACGAGGCGCGCTCGGGCTTCGAGGCCATGGACGCCGCCGCCGCCGCGCTGGGGACACCGCCGACCTTGCGGGCGCTGCGCGAGGGGCTGGCGGCGGCGCTGGGGCAGGCGTCGACGTCGCTGGGGAGGCGCCGCGCCGCGCCGCGCCTGCCCCCCTTGAGCGCCCGCGCGCAGGCGTGTGCGTCCGCAGCCAGGGCCTTCCTGGTCGAGGATCCGCTCTTTCGGGAGTCCCACGAGGTCATCCGCCGACGCCTCTTCGGACGCCCGGAGGTGCGCGGCGAGCTGTTCGGCCCGCAGGTCATCTGTGAGGCCCTCGCGGGGCTCGGGCTGCCGCTCGACCGCGCGCTGGACGCGGTGTTCTCGGCGGCGGACAGGGACGGCTGGCGCTACTTCCCAGGCGTGGAGGAGCTGCCCCCGGACTCGGACTGCACCGGCCTGGCGCTGCAGCTCGCCGCCCGCTTCGGTCGCCGGGAGCACCGGGCGGTGAAGGTGGGGGAGGCGGCGCTGTTGGCGAACGCCGACGAGGAGGGGCTGTATCCGACGTGGCTGGTCGACGGGCGGCGTTACACACGCGCGGAGGTCGACCGACGCTGGATGGGGGGCTTCTGCCCCGGGGTCAACGCCAACGCGCTGATGGGACTCTGGGCGATCGCCCCGAACCGTCACCGCGATCGGGTGCGCCGCGGCGCCGTGTCGCTCGCTCGACGTGTCGCCAGCGGCGCTCCGGCGCCGGGCACCTACTACACGCCCACCATCGGCGACTGCTGGGCCCTGAAGGCCCTGCTGGCCACCCGGGGAGCAACGGCTGGAGATCCTGTTGTGCAGCGGGGAATCAGCGCTTGTGTGGATCGGCTACGCGAGAGGATCGCCCTCGACGGTCGCGCGGGCTCGACGCTGGAGACCGCGCTCACGGCCTGGACGCTGTGCCGCGCGGGCGCGCTGGATGAATCCTCGATTCCTTTAATTGCATTGGTTGATGGTCAGGAATCAGACGGCGGGTATCCGGCGGATGGTTTTTATCGGACGGTGCCGGATCCACTCCCCCGTTGGTATGGCTCTCGCGCTGTCACAGCGGCCGTCACGCTGCGAACAATCTCACTACTTCACCCGATGATAAGCAAGGTTTCAACTGTAAAAGTACCAGTTACTGCAGAGGTCGGAACCGGTGGCGTGGGGGAGCCCTGATGGAGGGCGTGTGTCTCTCACATTACAATAATTATCAAGTAAGAAATTCCGTTATTCGGACATTACAAGTCTGTGCGCCCGCGGTGGGTCTTTTCTTGACATCTTCGCCAGAGATTCCATATTCTTGGGGTCCAGGGATGGATCAAGGTGGTGATGAAGATGGAAGAAGAAGTCCGGGCAGTCAGTGAGCGAAGCGTGCAGGTGCCTGAGTCGGTGTACCTGGCGATTCAACAGATGGGGCATCAGCTCACCCGCTTTGACCCCCAGCACGGGAGACGCCGCGTCGATCTTCAGCGGGCGCTGCCGATCTGCATGGTCCTCGCGGACAACGACATCGAGAGGGCCGCGAACCTCTGCCAGGCGTTTGTGGACGCGCTCGATGACTGGAACACCTTTGAGCAGGGCGAAGACGAGCTTGAGTTCACAGGTCAACCCGTCCCCTGATCGCCCACGGCCGTTCTCTTCATCGAATCTCCCCAGCCCATCTGCGCGAACGGTCGGTCCTGATGGATCCGCTGTCTGAGTTGACGTGGGCCTTCCCGTGGGCTTTGATCAGGTAATGCAGGAACACCACGATCGACGTGGGGTGGCTGCCGAGGTCCAGCTCTCCAAGCAGATCTTCGACAACCCGATCCGCTACGAGTATCTGCTCCAGAGCTACAGCCCGATGAGCCTGGGTGTGGCTTTCGGGCTGTCGCTGGTGATAACGGCGGCGCCGACTCTCTTTGAGGCCGCGACCCCTTCAATCACCGGCTCGAGCTTCGCGGCGGGCTTCGACAGCCTGCGGACCTCCTCCATCGTCATGATCTGGGGCCTCTGCATGCTGCAGCTGCCCTTCATGTTGATGAGCGGCTACTACCTGCGCAGCAAGAACCGCCAGGCGTTCTCCGTCAGCTACTGGATCCAGTCCATGCTGCAGTTCACCTGGCTGCAGCTCCTGGCCTTCTACACCGTCCCCATGTTTCCGCTGATCGGTGTGGCGCTGCTGTTCGGGCTGTTCTTCGGCTGGGTCTTCAACGACTGCCTCGCCATGTACGACGCCCGGCACGTCAAGCTCCAGTATCTGCTGGCCTTCCCGATCTTCAACCTGATGCTGCTGGTCATCGATCTGGCTGGCGGCGACGGGCTGATCTACGCCTGGACCGTGAACTCCCAGTACTTCTTCAACGTGCTCGCGCTCCAGCTCGCGCTGGTCATGCTCACCCAGGCGATCATCTCGGTGATCGGGCGTCACATCTACGATCACGACCTGCGCTTGCTGCAGCAGAGCGCGCTGCTGCAGGAGCTGGCCGGGATGCGCTCGGAGCGCGCGGTGCTGGAGCAGACGTGGGGGCTGCTCGCCAAGGGCCTCACGGCCAGCCGCTTCAGCCACGACATCAACAGCGTGGTGATGCTGCTCCAGAACTCGGTGGACGAGTTCCGGCGGGAGCTGGGAGCGCCGGGCATCGGGCGGCACAAGCGCGTGCTCGCGCCCAACTGGTCCAACCTGGACATGGCCCAGAACAACCTCATCTGGAGCGTCGATCGCATCGACTCCATGGCCCGGGAGCTGGCCTCCTCGGTGCGCCGGGAGAAGGCCTGCGAGATGGTCGGCGTGGACAGCCTCGTGACCAAGTCCCTGAGCGACATGAAGGACATGCTCCGAGGACACCAGATCACCCCGCCGGAGGTGCTCAAGGAGCTGGAGCAGAGCGGCGTCAGCGTCACCGATGGTCACACCTCCGCCATCGCCAACCTGCTCTCAAACGGCGTGCAGCAGGCCCCGGGCGAGCCCATCGAGGTGCGCGGCATCAGCGTGAACGAGTGGTACTACCTCTTGAGCATCCGCGACCGTGGCGTCTCTCCGGAGGAGCGGCCCGAGGCCGTCCGGAACATCGTCAACGCCCTCTCGCTGGACGCTGACGAGGACAGCCCCCGCCGCAGCAGGCACTACGCGGGCTACGGGCTCGGGTTGATGATGGCCAAGATCCTCGTGATCCGGTACGACGGCTGGGTCGGGGTGTCGATCCCGGATGAGGGCCCAGGCATCGTGATGAACATCGTCCTCCCCCGCTGCAACCCGCGCGAGATCCCCAAGGAGGAGAAGTACCCGGAGCGCGTGATGGAGCTGATGGGGATCGACGCGCTGAACGTGACGGAGATCCCGACCCTGGATCTCCCCTCCTCGTTTGCGTGATTGACGCCGCGCCGCGCCGCGGCACACCGGGCTCCCCACGCCCTCCAGCGCTCCAGCACGCGCTGGGGCGCTGGCTCGTGTCCAGGCCGGACATACACGCCGTGGGCTTCGGGCTGCGCTGGCGGGGCGGCCGCCGCACGGCGGAGCCGGTGGTGGTGGTGCTCGTCGACGACAAGCGGCCGCTGTCCCGGGTGCCCGCCCGACAGCGCGTGCCGTCCGCGCTGTTTGGGTGGCCCACCGACGTCCGCGACAGCGGGCCCTTCGAGGGCACCTCCGGTCGCGCCCGCCCCGCGCCTGGCGGCGTGAGCATCGGCCACGAGCGCGGCGAGTCCGGCACGATGGCCTGCCGGGTCCGGGACACCTCACCCGGCGGCGAGGGGCGCGCCCTGCTGCTCAGCAACAACCACGTGCTGACCTGCTTCAACAAGGCGAGCGCCGGCGACCCCATCATCCAGCCCGCCAAGGCGGCGCTGGGCTACGCCCCCAGAGACACCATCGCCCGGCTGCTGCGCTGGGTGCCGCTGGCCCTGGACCCGCCGACCCCCGCCGCGGATCATCAGAACCTCGTGGACGCCGCCGTAGCGGAGGAGGTCGAGCCCGGGGCGCTCACCAACGGCCTGAGCGGCCTGGGCGCCCTCACGAGCTGGCGCGCCACAGCAGACGTCCCCGTGGGGCTGCCCGTCGCCAAGTCCGGGGCGATCTCCGGCGTGACCCGCGCGGAGGTGACCGTGCTGAACGCGGCGGCGCGGCTCAACTTCAACGGGGTGGGCACAGCGCTGATGTTCGATCAGATCCTCACCAGCCAGTTCACCCAGAGCGGGGACTCCGGCGCGCTGGTGGTGAGCGAGGGCGACGGCGGCGCCTGCTCGGCGGTGGGCCTCGCCTGCGGCGCCAGCAGGCGATTCTCGATGGTCAATCCCATCGAGACGGTGCAGCGCCTGCTGTCGATCCAGGTCGCTGAAGCCCGCTGGTAAAAATAGTAGTGAACAGCACTAAAGCTCCCGCCTGAGTGTCCGACTCCCTCAAGCACTCAGACGGGAGCAGATCATGAACATCCGCGGCGCTCGCCACTCTCTCTCGATGGCGCTGCTGAGCACCGAGCCCAGCGTGGTGGCGGTCGGCCTGACGGAGTTCGACGGTGAGTCCGCGCTGACGGTGCTGCTCGACGGTCCGGCGAACGAAGAGATCCCCAATGAGTACGAGGGGTTTCGGGTTCATGTTGTCGAGTCCGGCGCTTTCTACGGCGGGGCTACCGAGGGTGAGGCTCGCGAAGTCGCATAGTTTTGTGATGTTGTCGGGTTTGTTGGTCGGTTGGTCGGTTTGGGTCGGCGGGTTTGGGGCGGCGGGTACGGCTTTGTTTGACGAGAGTTTGTGGTTCTGAGCCGGCGTTCTCGGCAGTTACGGGCTCGTAGTTTGAGCGTCACGGCAAGGCGCCGTCGTTCTGCCTGTTGTGTTGTTGGACTTCCCGGTCGTCCTGGGCGGCGCGGTGCCCCTTGGGAGATTCGACGTGTGCTCGCTGCGCTAACGAATCCCCGGCCGATCCGTCAGCGTCAAGTCGACAAGGTCTGGTGGCCGGTGCCGTGCAGCTTGCGTCACACACGCCCGAATCTCCCTGGTCGGGGCACTTCGCCATTGGCGGTCCCAGGGAGTCCTCAGCTCGCAGGCAGACGACTGAACGTCTGGTAGCCCTCTAGAATCGAC